>PJUL01000028.1_pt1 | contig 268078 bp, 242 predicted proteins | sample 1512221 | NCBI WGS metagenome assembly PJUL01 (sample SAMN08177667, study PRJNA422409) | Feces metagenome, whole genome shotgun sequencing project.
GCGAGTCATGCTCATTTACAGCTCGTAAAGTCGAACGCGACTCCGAGCGTTCTTCGCTCGATTCGCGGGGCCGCCATCGGTATTGCCTGGCTCTAGCTCGCGAGACTTTGAACAGGCTCTTACAGCCTCCACGCCCGGCGCAGCGTCCGTACCGCCTCGACGATCTGCGCCTCGGGTACGGCGGCGAACCCCAGCACCAGCCCGGCGCGGGAATCCAGTGACTCCTCGCTGTCCTCCAGCCAGTAATCGCTCAGGCCATTCATTTCCACCCCGGCGCCGCGCGCCACCGTGATCAGCTCGCGCTCGCGCGCCAGGCTGTCGACCCGTACGCACAGGTGTAGGCCAGCCTCGACCGCCGGCAGCGGCGCACAGCCGGCAATTGCCTGCGGCCATTCGCGCAGCAGGGTGTCGCGGCGTTGGCGCGCCGCCTGGCGCATGCGTCGCACGTGACGCTGGAAATGCCCGGCAGCGATGAATTCGGCCATCACTGCCTGGGTGCCGATCTCCGAGTGACGCATGTCCACTGCACGGCGCTGGGCGAAGGGTTCGGCCAAGGCCGCTGGCAGCACCAGATAGCCCAGGCGCAGGGCCGGGAAGGCCAGCTTGCCGAAGGTGCCGACGTAGATCACCCGCTGCTGGCGATCCAGTGCGGCCAGCGGCGCCAGCGGTGTACCGCTGTAGCGGTATTCGCCATCGTAGTCGTCCTCGACGATCCAGCCGCCCTGGCGCTCCGCCCACTCCAGCAATTCCAGGCGCCGTGCCAGTGACAGGGTCACGCCGGTCGGGTACTGGTGCGACGGGGTCACGTAAACCAGTCGGCAATCCTCGAGGCTCGCCAGGCGGGTCGTGTCCATGCCGTCGCCATCGACTGGCACGCCGCACAGGCTGGCGCCTGCAAGGGCGAAGGCGTGGGCGGCGGCGCGATAGCCGGGGTTCTCCACCGCCACGCGGTCGCCGGGTTGCACCAGCAACTGGGCACAGAGGCTGATGGCCTGTTGTGCACCGCAGGTGATGACGATCTGCTGCGGGTCGCAGCTCAGGCCGCGGCTGCTGCGCAGGTAGGCGGCGATCAGTTCGCGCAGCACGCGCTCGCCGGCCGGGTCGCCGTAGCCCAGGCGTGCCGGTGATGGCCGGCGCCAGAAGCGTGCCTGCAAACGTGCCCAGGTCTCGAAGGGAAACAGGTCGAACGCCGGCACGCCGATGCGAAAGGCGCGCGGTGCGCCGCTGACCGGCGCTGGCAGGTGGTGCTGGCGCAGGCGTTGTTGCGCCACGCCCTGCACCGTGGTCGTCGGCACAGGCGCCGTCTGCGGCCGGGCCAGCGCCAGGTCGGCCACATAGGTGCCGTCGCCCACCCGCCCCTCGATGTAGCCCTCGGCATACAACTGGTCGAAGGCGCGCGTCACCGTATTGCGCGAGATGCCGAGCAGCGCCGCCAGGTCGCGGCTGGCCGGCAGCCGCGTATTGCCTGCCAGGCGGCCGTCGAGGATGCGTTCGCGCAACGCCTGATAGAGCTGGCGCGCCAGCCCGCCGGAAGGCTCCAGGCGAATCCCGGACAGATCGACCGGCAAGAGGGGGGTGGTGGACATGGCGGCCTCCGATTGGCTCCATGAAACTGCTGGTAAATGGATCTTACAGCGAACCAATATCCTGCCTAGCATGGAGCCATCGAATCAGGAGTGCCTCCATGTACTGCCCCGCCGCCTTTCGTCAGGATGACCTGCCAACCCTTCACCAGCAGATTCGTGGCAGCGGCCTGGCACTGCTCAGCACGGCCGGCAGCCAGGGTCTGCAAGCCAGTCACCTGCCGCTGCTGCTGGAAGCTGACGAAGGTGAGTTCGGCACGCTCTACGGACACTTCGCTCGCGCCAACGGGCATTGGCGTGACCTGGCCGAGGGCGCCGAGGCGCTGGTGGTGTTCAGCGGCCCCGATGCCTACGTACACCCCGGCTGGTACCCGGCCAAGGCCGAGCACGGCAAGGTGGTGCCGACCTGGAACTACATCGCCGTGCACGCCTGGGGCCAGGCCGAGGTGTTCGATGAGCCCGAGCGCCTGCTGCAACTGGTCAGCCGCTTGAGCGATCAGCATGAGCGCTCCCAGGCCAGGCCCTGGTCGGTCAGCGATGCGCCAGGCGAATACATCGACGCGATGCTGCGCGCCATCGTTGGTTTCGCCCTGCCGATCCGCCGACTCGAGGGCAAGTGGAAGCTTGGCCAGAACCGTTCCAGTGCGGATCAGCACGGCGTGCGCGCCGGGCTGGCCGCCTCCGCCAACCCGCGCGACCGCGAACTGGCGGCGTGCATGAATCTCAACGACTGACTGCTGAAAGGAATCCTCCATGCTCGATATCCGTCCGCTCACCGCTGCCGACCACGCCGCCTGGCTGCCGCTGTGGCAGGGTTACCAGCGCTTCTATCAGGCCGAAATTCCGGCCGAGACCAGCGCTGTCACCTGGCAGCGCTTCCTCGATCCGGCCGAACCGATGCATGCCGCGCTTGCCTGGCAGGACGGCGTGGCGGTCGGCCTGGTGCACTTCATCTACCACCGCAGTTGCTGGACGGTCGGTGACTACTGCTACCTGCAGGATCTCTACGTTGCCGAGAACACGCGGGGTGCCGGCATCGGTCGTGCGCTGATCGAGCATGTCTACGCCACGGCGCGCGACGCCGGCGCCAGCCGCGTGCACTGGCTGACCCAGGAGACCAACTACACCGGGCGCCAGCTGTACGACCGCATTGCTGACCGCTCCGGTTTCATCCAGTACAGGAAGCTTTTCTGATGAGCATTGATCTCACCCACTGGCAGCCCTGCCCCCTGCCCGATCAACGTCCACTGACCGGGCGCTTCGTGCGGCTGGAGGCGCTTGATGTGGCGCGCCACGGCGATGACTTGTGGGCGGCCTTGCAGGGGCCTGATCCGGCGCTGTGGGACTACCTGCCCTATGGCCCGTTCACCGAGCGTGCGGCCTTCGATGCCTGGCTTGGCGGTAATGCCGACAGCCGCGATCCGCTGTTCTACGCGGTGATCGATCTGGCCAGCGGCCGCGCCCTGGGGCTGTTCAGCTACCTGCGCATCACGGCGCAGGACGGCAGCATCGAGATCGGTCACGTCGCCTTCGGCGCGCCGATGCAACGCACGCCCGGTGCCACGGAGGCGGTCTATCTGCTGGCGCGGCATGCCTTCGACGACCTGGGCTATCGCCGCCTGGAGTGGAAGTGCGATGCCGCCAATGCCCGTTCCATGCGCGCCGCCGAGCGTTTCGGCTTCAGCCACGAAGGGCTGTTCCGCCAGCACATGGTGCGCAAGGGCAGGAACCGCGACACCGCCTGGTTCTCGATCATCGATGGGGAATGGCCGACGCGCCGGGAAGCTTTCGAGGGTTGGCTGGGCGCTGACAACTTCGATGAGGCAGGTCGGCAGAAGCAGCGTCTGGAGGCCTTCCGTCAGGCATGAAAAACCCCGCACCGGCTGTGCCGCTGCGGGGTTTCTGACGCTGCGCGAGCTGCGTCAGTCGCGGGTTTTCCAGTCCTTCTGGCTCATGTAGTCGCGTGTTTCCTTGACCACGATGCCGGACAAGAGCAGCAGGCCGATCAGGTTGGGCAGCGCCATCAGGCCGTTGGCGATGTCGGAGAAGGTCCACACCACTTCCAGCGAGGTGACGGCACCGACGAACACCATGATCGAGAACAGCAGGCGATAAGGCATCACCGCCGGACGACCGCACAGGCGCACCATGCAGCGCTCGCCGTAATAGCACCAGCCGAGGATGGTGGTGAAGGCGTAAACCAGCACGCCGATGGTCACGGTGTAGATGCCCCAGCCGCCACCGAGGCCCTGCTCCAGCGCCCAGGCGGTCATCGGCGCGCCTTTCAGGCCTTCCTGCATCCAGGCGCCGGTGACGATGATGGCCAGCGCGGTGAAGGTGACCATGACCAGGGTATCGAGGAAGGTCTGGGTCATCGACACCATGGCCTGGCGCACCGGTTTGTCGGTCTTGGCTGCCGCTGCCGCGATGGCGCCGGTACCCAGGCCCGACTCGTTGGAGAAGATGCCGCGGGCCACGCCCATCTGCACGGCAAGGATCACGCTGGAGCCGAGGAAACCGCCGGCCGCGGCGCTGCCGCTGAAGGCGTCGGTGAAGATCAGGGCGATGGCTGACGGCAGCTGATCGGCGAACACCACCAGCACGGCGACGTTACTGATGATGTAGAGCACGATCATGACCGGCACGATGCCGGCTGCGAAGCGGCCGATGCTCTTGATCCCGCCGATGATCACGATCGCCGTGGCGAGGGCCAGGAACAGGCCGCTGACGGTCGGCGAAATTTCCCAGGTGTCATACAGCTGATGCGCGGCGGTGTTGGCCTGCACCATGTTGCCGATGCCGAAGGCGGCGATGGCACCGAAGATGGCGAAGGCGACACCGAGAGTCTTGCCCAGACTGCCGCCGACCCCGTAGGTCAGGTAGTACATCGGTCCGCCGCTCTGCTCGCCCTTGGCGTCGGTGACGCGGTACTTCACGCCCAGCAGGGCCTCGGAGTATTTGGTGGCCATGCCCACCAGGCCGGTCATCCACATCCAGAACAGTGCGCCGGGGCCGCCGATGCCGATGGCGGTCGCCACGCCCGCGATGTTGCCCACGCCGATGGTGGCGGCCAGCGCGGTGGCCAGTGCCTGGTAGTGCGATACGTCGCCGGGCACGTTGCCCTTCTCCGAGCGCTTGACGAAGGCCAGCCAGAACGCATGGCCCAGCACGCGGAACTGCAAGCCGCGCAGGCGAATGGTCAGGTACAGGCCGGTGAGCAGAAGCAGCGGGATAAGCAGGAAGGGGCCCCAGATGAAGCCGCTGATGGCAGAGAGAATGCTGAGAAGTTGATCCATTGGTGTTGTCCTTGTTGTTCTGACGCCCAGCCGGGATAACGGCCGAGTGCGAGTCTGGCAGCAGGGTGCTGATGCCGGATCGGGTTACTGCAGCAGTCGCCATGGCCAGGTCGGTTGGGCTGCTGGGTCTGCATCGTCGACAGTCAGGCTGAGAACCTGTTTACGATCTGCTGCGCGTCGGCCCTACTGCGTTAAAAACAGGCTCGGACTGCTCATTTACAGCTCGTAAACTGCGCGTCCTCGCCTGTTTGATTCGCTGGCGCTCTCCCTTCGGGCCAGCCTTCGGCTGTTACTCCCGTTGGTCGTTGCGCCTTGTATGGCTCTAGCTCGCGAGATCGTGAACAGGTTCTGAGCGGCGACTTCGAAGCGCGCGATTGTGTCCAGCCAGATTGCTGGACGACAACAAACATCCTTATTTGCACGGAATTAACAGGGAATACCCATGTTCTCGTTTACGAGGCGGGTATTTTCCCTGATGAATGCGGTTTTTGCAGCCGTATTTCCGTCTGTGCGGTCACTCCATCTCGAACAGGCCTTCACGCAGCTTGGCGCCGGCCAGGCGCTCGCGGATGTCGTCGTCGATGCGCGGATCGTCCGGGGCGTAGAGCATCAACTGGCGGTAGGCGTTGACCCGGTTGATCTCATCGCCGAGGTAGTGCCAGACCACACGGGTACAGGCTGGCGTGCGCCGATCACCGCTGGAAACGCCGGTCTTGATGCCGTTGAGGCGGTTGATACGGCTCTTGAAGCTGGGGATCAGGATGGTCTGGCTGACCTCGTTGCCGGTGAGGCTCTCGTAGTCGACCAGGAACATCCGATCCTGCAGGAAGAACGCAGCGCCCAGGTAGCGACAGCGCACCCAGTCTTCGCTTCCGCCACGGGTGCGCTCTTGCCGCTCCTGGCGTTCCTGGCGCTCGAACAGGTAGTTGCCGCGCTCTTCGCGCAGGTGCACCAGCGACAGCAGGATGTGCCCCGGTACCGACATGCAGTTGGCGTACTCGAAGTAGTAGCCGCAATAGCGCCCCATCGGGCTGGCCTGCTGGCGCAGCGGTTCGAACAGATCCAGCAGGGGGTCGTTGCCGCTCTGCACCGGACTGCTGGAGCTGCGCGCTCCGATCAGGCGGGCGAACTGATCGCCTGGCATTTCCAGTTCGTAGGGCTCGACGCCGAAGAAATCGCAGATGCGTTTGAGGTTGTGCGCGGTGGGTCGGCTCTGTCCGGCGAGGTAGCGATTGAACTGCGCGCGGTTGAGCGAAAGCTTGCGGCAGACCTCGGCAATCGAGCGGTAGTGGCTGCACAGCAGTTTCAGGTTACTGCCGAAATGATCCGACATATGGCGTTCCGAAGGTGATGCGAGTGTCGCGATTCTAGCATCAAGTCGCGTCACTTAGACGCGATCCGCGAAATTGTTACCAAAGCTTTCATCCCCAACCATGCGCTCCTCGGCCTGCCTGCCGTCTCTACCCATCACTCGAACAACAAGAATCGAGGTACCTCGTCATGCTGGAAATGCTCAACGATTTCCTGTCCGGAAAGCTGCTGATCGTCCTGATCGTCGGCCTGGGCAGCTACTTCACCCTGCGCTCGCGCTTCGTCCAGTTCCGCCACTTCGGCCACATGTTCAGCGTGTTCAAGGAGTCGATCCGCGGCCAGGGCGGCCAGTTGAGCTCGTTCCAGGCGCTGATGCTGAGCCTCGCCGGCCGTGTCGGTGCGGGCAACATCGCCGGTGTCGGCGTGGCCGTGACCCTCGGCGGCCCCGGCGCCGTGTTCTGGATGTGGGTGACCGCGCTGGTCGGCATGTCCAGCAGCTTCTTCGAGTGCTCCCTGGCTCAGGCCTACAAGCGCGCCGACGGTGACGGTCTGTACCGCGGCGGTCCGGCCTACTACATCCAGCACGGCCTGAAGCTGCGCTGGATGGCGATGACCTTCGCCGTGCTGCTGCTGGTCACCTACGGCTTTGCCTTCAACGGCCTGCAGTCGTTCACCGTGACCCATTCGCTGCAGAACGCCTTCGACATTCCCGTGCAGTACAGCGGCCTTGCCCTGGCCGTGCTGCTGGGCCTGGTATTCGTCGGCGGCATCAAGCGCATCGCCTCGGTGTCCGACCTGCTGGTACCGGTCAAGACCCTGGCCTACATCGGCGTGACGATGTACGTGATCGTCAGCCAGATCGACCTGGTGCCGGACATGCTGACCACCATCGTCAAGAGCGCCTTCGGCCTGGAGCCAGCTTTCGCCGGCCTGCTCGGCAGCGCCATCGTGATGGGTGTGAAGCGCGGCGTATTCGCCAACGAAGCGGGCCTGGGCAGTGCGCCGAACGTCGCTGCCGTGGCGGCCGTGCGTCACCCGGTCGCGCAGGGTGTGGTACAGGCTTTCAGCGTGTTCCTCGACACCTTCGTCATCTGCACCTGCACCGCATTGCTGATCCTGCTGTCGGGCTTCTACACCCCGGGCTTCGAAGGTGACGGCATCATCCTCACCCAGAACTCCCTGGCTGCCGTGGTCGGCGAGTGGGGCCGGGTGTTCATCAGCGTGGCGCTGAGCCTGTTCGTGTTCACCTGCATCCTCTACAACTACTACCTCGGTGAGAACGCCCTGCAGTTCCTCTTCGGTCGTGGCCGTGCCGCTCTGCTGACCTACCGCGGTCTGGTACTGGCGCTGATCTTCTGGGGCTCGATGCAGAACCTGGGCACCGTGTTCGCCTTCGCCGACATCACCATGACCCTGCTGGCGCTGGTCAACCTGGCTGCCGTGTTCATGCTGTTCAAGGTCGGCCTGCGCCTGATGCGTGACTATGACCGTCAGCGCGCTGCCGGTGTGAAGCACCCGGTATTCGATCCGAAGGACTTCGAAGACCTCGATCTTGATCCGCTCGCCTGGCCGAAGAATCCGCAGCCGGCTACCGAGAACGAGCGCGTCGAACTGATCCACGGCGCCCACCAGCGCTGATGACGGTGTCCGCACTTCGGTGCGCGATACCGCCGCATTTCGTTGCACTCCGGGGGCCATGCGCCCCCGTTTTTGCCCTTACACTCCGACCATGCTGACCGGCACCGCAGGCGCTGGTCTCTGCCGTTTACCTGTTCGGACGCGTTTATGAAGACTTCCCAGAACCCGCTGGTGCTCTACACCGGCGGCACCATCGGCATGCAGATGAGCGACTCCGGCCTGGCACCCGCCTCCGGGTTCGAAGCCCGCATGCGCGAACAGCAGGCCATCGAGAACGATCCAGCGCTGCCGGCCTGGCGTTTTCGCGAACTGCTGCCGCTGATCGACAGCGCCAACATGAACCCCGGCCACTGGCTGGCCCTGCGTGATGTCATCGTGCAGGCCGTGGAACGTGACGGGCACGATGCCGTGCTGGTGCTGCATGGCACCGATACGCTGGCCTACAGCGCGGCGGCGCTGAGCTTTCTGCTGCTTGGCCTGAATGTCCCGGTAGTGCTCACGGGCTCCATGCAGCCGGCAGGCGTGCCTGGCGGCGATGCCTGGCCCAACCTGTTCGGTGCCTTGCGTGCGCTGCACCGCGGTGTCGCGGTGGGCGTGCATCTGTACTTCAATGGCCAGCTCCTGCATGGCGCGCGTTGTTCCAAGTTGCGCAGCGATGCCTTCGACGCCTTTCAGGTGCTGCCGCGCCAGCGCCAGGCCGAGCATGTCGCGCTCAATGCGCGCATCGACTATCGCCAGGTACGCCAGCCGGTGAACCTGGCGGTCATGCCCTTGCACCCGGCATTGCAGGCGAGCCATCTGCGGGCCTTGCTCGACAGCGGTGTCAAAGGCGTGCTGCTGGAGTGCTACGGCAGCGGTACCGGTCCTGCCGGCGACAGCGAGTTGATGGCGCTGCTGCATGAGGCACATGTGCGTGGTGTGGTGTTGGCAGCGATCAGCCAGTGCCCGCAGGGGCATGTCGAGTTCGGCGTCTATGCGGCCGGGAGTCGCCTGGCCGAGGTGGGGCTGGTGTCCTGCGGCGGCATGACCCGCGAGGCGGCGCTGGGCAAGCTGTTCGCCCTGCTTGGCGCCGGTCTGACGCCTGCCGAAGTCGAGCACTGGTTGGCGCGCGATCTCTGTGGTGAGATGAGCGACTGACTCATCTGCCCCAGAGGAAGGATCGATGACCCTCGAAATCCGCCCCGTAGAAGCCGCCGATCATGAAGCCTGGCTGCCCTTGTGGCAGGGCTACCAGCGCTTCTACATGACCGAAATTCCTGCCGAAACCAGTGCTGTCACCTGGCAGCGCTTCCTCGATCCGAACGAACCGATGGGCGCTGCACTGGCCTGGCGTGACGGCGAAGCCGTCGGCCTGGTGCACTGGGTCATCCACCGTTCGACCTGGACGACCGGCGACTACTGCTACCTGCAGGATCTGTTCGTTGCCAAGGGTCAGCGCAGTGGTGGCGTGGGGCGGCAACTGCTGCAGTTCGCCTACGAGCAGGCGCGCGCAGCCGGCTGCTCGCGTGTGCACTGGTTGACCCACGAGAGCAACAGCCAGGCCATGCTGCTGTACGAGCGCATCGGCGAGCGTTCGGGTTTTGTGCAGTACCGCAAGCTGTTGTAAAAGGCGATCCGTCGCTGTCGAGAGAGGGAGGTTGGCATGCATCGCGCATCCGCCAATGCTCCCTCGCCTTCAAGCTTACGCTCATGAACAAGCTCGACAACGCTTTGCTGAACATCCTGATCAAGGATTCGCGTACTTCCTTTGCCGATATCGCCCGCCAACTCAACATCTCCCGGGCGCATGCCCGCACTCGTGTGCAGGCGTTGGTCGATACCGGTGTCATCGAGAAATTCACCGCCGTGGTGAATCCGGAGAAGCTCGGCAAGGGCATTTCCACCTTCGTCGATCTCACCGTTGCGCCGCATGCCATCGAGTCCGTCGCCGAGCGCCTTTCGGCCACTGTGGAGGTGGTCAGCCTGTACATCATGAGCGACCTGAAAAGCCTGCATATCCACACGCTCACCGACAGTTACGAGACCTTCGACGCCTTCGTCCGCCAGCACATTTTCAATCACCCGGAAATCCTCACGGTCGATTGCAAGGCGCTGATGACTCGGGTCAAGCACCGCCGTGGCGGTGCTCGCCTGTAACATGTTGATACAGATGGTCATTTTGCCAATTGGCGGGATTTTTGCGCCTTAAAAAAGCGCTCTGTGCGTTCTCGTGGTGCATAGCAGCCATTCGTCAGTGAGGGACGAGTCGATTCGACCGATTGGATGCACATGTCAACGAGCTGATGACAAATGTATCGAATGTGAGGGTCTGCCTGCCGTTTCGTCTTCTCCCGCTCAGCCAAGGTGCTTGTTTTTTGTGCAGCGGCATTTCGCCTCGAATGTTTTGAATTTTATTTTATTGCTTTTAAATCAATAGCTTATTTTGTTTTTCCTGCTGGCATGTGTGTTGCTCTAGGGCTTCCTGACCACTTTACATCCGATAGGCCGCCTCGCCGATTGGAGCCACTGTGTAACAGGAGACCGCCCCATGAGCCTCAACCGCCGTAAATTCCTGAGTAGCGGAGCCATTGCCGCAGGCGCCGGCCTGGCACTGGGTGCCTCGAGCATCGCCTCTGCCAACACCGGCAAGACCTTCAACTGGAAGATGACCAACGCCTACGCGCCGGGCTCGCCCTTCTACGTGCAGGGCCCGGGCAGCCCGACCGACTTCTGCAAGCGCGTCGAGGAAATGTCCGGCGGCCGTCTGAAGATCCAGCACTTCGCCGCTGGCGAGCTGATCCCGGCGCTGGAGGGCTTCGATGCGGTGGCCAGCGGCATGGTCGAGATGAACGCCGCCAATGCCTTCTTCTGGGCCGGCAAGATTCCCGCCGCGCAGTTCTTCACCGCCGTGCCGTTCGGCATGAACACCCAGGGCATGAATGCCTGGCTGTACAACGGTGGCGGCCTCAAGCTCTGGGAAGAACTCTACGAACCCCACGGCCTGGTGCCCATGCCCATGGGCAACACCGGCACGCAGATGACCGGCTGGTTCCGTCAGCCCCTGGAAAACGTCGACAGCCTCAAGGGCCTGAAGATGCGCATCGCCGGCCTGGCCGGCAAGGTCTACAGCGAGCTGGGCGTGGCGGTGCGTCTGCTGCCGGGTGGTGAAATCTTCCCGGCGCTGGAGCGTGGCGTGATCGATGCCGCCGAGTTCGTCGGCCCTTATCAGGATCGCCGCATGGGCCTGCACAAGGCGGCCAAGAACTACTACACCACCGGCTGGCACGAGCCGACCAACGTCACCGAGCTGATCATCAACAAGCAGGCCTGGGACAGCCTGCCCGCCGACCTGCAGGCCATCGTGCGGTTCTGCGCCCAGGCCTGCAACACCGACAGCTGGTCGTGGTGCGACGCGGTCAACGCCGAGGCCATGCAGGATCTGGTGAACAACCAGGGCGTGATTGCCCGCCCGCTGCCGACCGACATCATCAAGCGTCTGCATGAAGTGACCAACGACACGCTGTCGAGCATGGCGGCCAGTGATCCCGCGACCAAGAAGATCTACGAGCACTTCTTCGCCTTCCGCAAGCAGTACATCTCCTGGGCTTCGGTGGGCGAGAAGGCCTTCATGGAAATCGGGATGGGCGAGTCATGATGTTCGTCGTCACTCGAATCGAACAACTGGTGGAAGCTCTGGGCGCGCTCGCACGCGCCTGCGTGCTGCTGCTGGTGCTGCTGGTGTCGTTCGATGTGCTGATGCGCTACCTGTTCGATTTCAGCCCGGTGGCGCTGCAGGAGCTGGAGTGGTACCTGATCTCGCCGATCGCCCTGCTCGGCATCGCCTACACCCTCAAGCATCGCCAGGACGTGCGCGTGGACTTCCTCTACGAGAAGTTTGGCGTGAAGACCAAGGCGGCGGTCGACCTGTTCAGCGGCATCGCCACCGCCGCCATCGGTTTCTACATCGCCCACCTGGCCTTCAAGTACACGATGCAGTCCTACAACATGGGCGAGGGCTCGCCCGATCCGGGCGGGCTGCCCTATCGCTTCCTGATCAAGGCCTTCCTGCCGCTGGGCTTCGCCCTGTTCGGCCTGCAGGGCCTGGCTGACAGCCTGCGTGCGCTGTGCACCCTGTTGCCGGCTCGACTGCAGGAGGCTCGTCCATGACGCCCAATGAATGGTTGGCCATCAGCATGGTCATCGGCTTCTTCGCCATGATGATGGTGGGCGTGCCGGTGGCCATTTCTCTGGCCGTGTCCGGTTTCGTCGCCGGCATGATCGGCTTCGGCCCGATGCTCTTCGCCCTGCTGCCGGCGCGCATGTTCGGTGTGGTCAGCAACTACACGCTGTTGGCGATACCGCTGTTCACTTTCATGGGGGTGATGCTGGAGAAATCCCGGGTCGCCGAAGACATGCTCGACACCATCGGCCGCGCCATGGGGGGGCTGAACGGCGGCATGGGCCTGGCGATCATCCTCGTTGGCGTACTGCTCGGCGCCTCCACCGGCATCGTCGGCGCCACGGTGGTGACCATCGGCCTGCTGACCCTGCCCACGCTGCTGCGCCGCGGCTACAACAAGACCGTGGCCTGCGGCACCATCTGCGCATCCGGCACCCTCGGGCAGATCATTCCGCCGAGCCTGGTGCTGATCCTGCTGGCCGATATCCTCGGTCAGTCGGTGGGTTCGATCTTCGCCGCGGCCTTTATCCCCAGCCTGGTGCTGGCGCTGATCTACGTCGCCTACATGCTGCTGCTCGGCTGGCTGCGGCCGGACTGGGTGCCAGCGATCCCGGCTGAAGAGCGCGCCCTGACCAGTCGCAAACAACTGCTCAAGGACATGGCGCGCAGCGTGCTGCCGCCGCTGCTGCTGGTGATGGCGGTGCTCGGCTCGATCATCGGTGGCGTCGCCGCGCCGACCGAGGCGGCCTCGATGGGCGCGCTCGGTGCGCTGGTCATCGCCGCCTGCGCACGGCGTCTGGACTGGAAGACTCTCAAGGCGACCCTGCATGGCACCCTGACCATCAGTGCGATGATCTTTCTCATCCTGCTCTGCTCGCAGCCTTTCTCCCTGGCCTTCCGCGGCCTGGGTGGCGAAGCGCTGGTGCATGAGCTGTTCACCATGCTGCCCGGTGGCGAGCTGGGGGCGATCCTGTTCCTGATGGCGGTGCTGTTCGTGCTCGGCTTCTTCCTGGAGTGGATCGAGATTTCCTACATCGCCCTGCCGATGTTCCTGCCGGTGTTCATCGCCTACGACACCAACCTAGTATGGCTGGGCATCCTGGTCGCGCTGAACCTGCAGATGTCGTTTCTCACGCCGCCGTTCGGCTGGGCGCTGTTCTTCCTCAAGGGCGTGGCGCCACCGGGTATCTCGACCCGCGACATCTACATCGGCGCGTTGCCCTACGTGTTCCTGCAGATGCTCGCGGTAGCGGTGGTGTTCTGCTTCCCGCAACTGGCCACCTGGCTGCCGGCTGCGATCGGCTGGTGATGACCACAGCGGCCACGCCATCACCGGCGTGGTCGCCACGACAAGAAAGGAACTGTCATGCTGAAAACTACCCATGCCACCGGCGGCCTGTTCGTCGCCCCGCACCACCTGGCCGCGCAGGCCGGACGCGATGTACTCAAGGCCGGCGGCAACGCCGTGGAAGCGATGGTCGCCGCTGCCGCCAGCATCGCCGTGGTCTACCCGCACATGAACGCCATCGGCGGCGATGGCTTCTGGCTGATCCATGAGCCGGGCAAACGCCCCATCGCCATCGATGCCTGTGGCAGCAGCGCGGCACTGGCTGATCGCGACTTCTACACCGGTCATACGCAGATTCCCAGCCGTGGCCCACTGGCCGCATTGACCGTGGCGGGCACCGTCGGTGGCTGGGCCGAAGCCCTGGCGCAAACTGCGCACTGGCAGCCGCAACTGACCTTGCCCGATCTGCTTGCCGACGCCATCGGCCACGCTCGCCGCGGCATCGTGGTCAGCCGCAGCCAGGCACAGCTGACCCGCAGCAAACTGGCCGAACTGCAGGGCGTGCCGGGCTTCGCCGATGTCTACCTGCCCGGCGGCCAGCCGCCGCGCGAAGGCGACCTGCTGCGTCAGCCGGCGCTGGCCGAAACTCTGCAGCGCCTGGCCGATGCCGGGCTGGACGACTTCTACCGTGGCGAGCTGGCCGTGCGCATGGCCGCCGATCTCGAGCGCCTGGGCAGCCCGCTGCGCCTGGCCGATCTGCAGAACTACCGCGCTCGTGCGGTCGAGCCGCTGAGCGTACGGTTGAACGATGCCACGCTGTACAACATGCCGCCGCCGACTCAGGGTTTGGCTTCGTTGCTGATCCTTGGCGTCTTCGAAAAGCTCGGGATCGAACAGGCCGAAGGCTTCACCCATGTGCACGGGCTGGTCGAGTCGACCAAACAGGCTTTCCTGATTCGCGATCGTGTGGTGACCGATCCGACCCGCGTGCCGGAAGACCCGCAGAGCCTGCTGGCCGACGCCAATCTGCAGCGCCTGGCTGCCAATATCGATCCGCAGCAGGCGCTGGCCTGGCCACAACCGGCTCAGCCGGGCGACACCATCTGGATGGGCTGCATCGATGGCGAAGGGCGCGCGGTGAGTTTCATCCAGAGCGTGTACTGGGAGTTCGGTTCCGGCGTGGTGCTGCCGTCCACCGGTGTGGCCTGGCAGAACCGTGGCATCAGCTTCTCCCTCGACCCTGCCGCGCTGCAGAGCCTGGAACCGGGGCGCAAGCCATTCCACACCCTCAACCCGGCGTTGGCGCTGTTCGACGATGGCCGCACCCTGAGCTACGGCACCATGGGCGGTGAAGGCCAGCCGCAGACCCAGGCGGCGATCCTCAGTCGCTACCGCCTGGGCAGTGATCTGCAGGCGGCGGTCAGTGCGCCGCGCTGGCTGCTTGGACGTACCTGGGGCGACGTCAGTACCACGCTGAAGCTGGAGAGTCGTTTCCCGGCCGAGCTGGTGGAGCAACTGCGCCAGGCGGGGCATATCGTCGAGCTGCTGGACGAGGCCTTCAGCGACACCATGGGCCATGCTGGCGCGCTGTTGCGCCAGCCCAATGGCGTGCTGGAAGGCGCCGCCGATCCGCGTAGCGACGGCAGCGTCTGCGGCTTGTGAAAAACGGCTGGGCCGGGCGTACCCGGCCCAGCGTGCTCACGGGCGCCTGGCGATGAAATCGATCTCCACCAGGGCGTGGCGCGCCAGACCGGTGGTGCCGATGCAGGTGCGCGCCGGGCGTTTGCCCTCGGCAAAGTAGCTGGCGTAGATCGCATTGAAACGCTCGTAATCACCGTAGAAATCGGTGAGGAAGGCGCGCGCCGATACCACGTTTTCCAGGCCCAGGCCGAGCCCTTCGAGCACCACCAGCAGGTTGTCGAAGGTCTTGTGCGTCTGTGCCTCGATGCCTTCGGGCAGTGGCGCCGATTCGTTGCCCGGATCGATAGGCAACTGGCCGGTGATAAACACCCAACCATCGGCTTCGCAGGCATGGGAAAAGGGCGCGACCGGTGCGGGCGCACCGGCGAACATGTGGTATTCGGGCATCGACATGAGCACTCCTGGTCTCTGATGAACGCCAGTGCGGTTGCACGGCTTCAGTGACCATACCTCATCGCATCAGAATACCGACCAGCCAATTCGCTCACTGAGCAGCTCCAGCGCCGCCATGCCGGCCAGCGAGTTACCAGCCTTGTTCAGCTCCGGTGACCACACGCAGATGGTGTACTGCCCCGGCACGATGGCGACGATGCCGCCCCCGACGCCACTCTTGCCCGGCAGGCCGACGCGGTAGGCGAAGTTACCCGCCTCGTCGTACAGCCCGCTGGTGGCCATGATCGAGTTGACCTGCTGGGTCTGCCTGGCGCTGAGGATCTGCTCGCCGCTGTGCTTGCAGAAACCGTCATTGGCCAGGAAGCAGAAGGCCTTGGCCAGGTCGACGCAGTTCATGCTCAGGGCGCAGTAGCTGAAGTAGTTGCGCAGTACTGATTCGACGTCGTTGTGGAAGTTGCCGAAGGACTGCATCAGATAGGCCATGGCCGCGTTGCGTGCACGGTGCTGGTACTCGGAGTCGGCGATATGCCGGTCGATCACGACATTGGTATTGCCAGACAGACGCCGGACGAAATCGCGCATCGATAGGGCTGGCGCGGCAAAGCGCGACTGGTTGATGTCGCTGATCACCAGCGCCCCGGCGTTGATGAAGGGGTTGCGTGGCCGGCCGTTCTCCAGCTCCAGCTGCAGGAGCGAATTGAACGGTTGCCCGGACGGTTCGTGGCCGAGCCGTTCCCAGATCGCCTCGCCCGAATGCTGGATCGCCTGCACCAGGCTGAACACCTTGGAGATACTCTGAATCGAGAACGGGATGCGCGCATCGCCGGCGGTGAACAACTCGCCGTCGTTGCCATACACCGCGATACCAAACTGGTTGGCCGATACGTCGGCGAGTGCCGGAATGTAATTGGCGACCTTGCCCTGGCCGATCAACGGACGGGCTGCATCGAGAATTTCGTTCAACAGGGCTTGCATGCTCTGGCTCGCGAGGGCGTCAGGTATTTGCCCGACAGGTTTGTGCTAGACGCCAGCAGAAACCTTCGAATCACAGCCGATGACTTGCTCTGCATGGCGCCCGCCTCTAGTCTCGGCCTCTTCCCGTCGACGGCGTAGTCTGATGTCCACCGTTCTCAACGTGCTGTTGCCAATCTTCGGTCTGATTCTGATCGGCTACATCTGTCGACGCACCAACCGGCTGGGGCCGACTGCCGCTTCGGAGATGAACCGTTTCGTGGTCTGGCTCGGTTTGCCGGCGTTGTTGTTCAGCCTGACCGCCAAGGCCGACTGGGCGCAGATCTGGCAGCCCGGTTTCCTGCTGGCCTTCACCGGCGGCATGTTTGCTGTATACCTGATTACCCTGCTGTATCGCTGGAAGACCACTGGCAGCCTGGTGGACGCCAGCATCGATGGCCTCAGTGCCGGTTACGCCAACAGTGGTTACATCGGCATTCCGCTATGCGTGCTGGTGCTGGGTGATGACGGCATGGCGCCGGCGTTGATCGCCTCGCTGATGGTGGTCTGCGTGCTGTTCGGCCTGGCCGTGGTGTGCATCGAAGTCGGCCTGCAGAGCAAGAAGGGAGTGGGCGGCGCGATCCTTCAGGTCGTCACTGCATTGCTGAAGAACCCGCTGGTGGTGGCGCCGCTGTTGGGTGCGGCCTGGTCGCAGGGTGGGCTGCAGATGCCGGCGGCGATGGATGAATTCCTGCGCCTGCTGGGTGCGGCGACCGTGCCCTGTGCGCTGGTATCGCTGGGCCTGTTTCTGGCGCAACGACAGAGCGGTCCGAGCCAGGGCGTCTGGCCGCTGGTGGCGCTCAAGCTGGTGCTGCAACCGCTGATTACCTGGTTCATCGCCTTCGTGCTGCTCGACCTGCCGCCGCTCTGGGCGCATGCCGCGCTGCTGCTCAGTGCGCTGCCAACCGGCACCGGGCCGTTCATGCTCGCCGAGTATTACCAGCGCCAGGCGGCGCTGGTGTCGCGGGCGATCCTGTTCTCCACGCTAGGCTCGCTGTTTACCCTGTCGCTGATCCTGTTGCTGATCACGCCTTGAGTTGCAGCTCCAGGCCCAACTGCTGTGACAGGCATGGCCAGCGGCGCCAGGCCGATGCGGTGTCCGGTGCTGCCAGGCGCTCGCGGTAGGCCTGCACCGACGGCTGGTCGAAGCTGGCGTCATCGAGCATGCCGGCCAGCGCATGATGCACCGCCTCGTCTAGCTGATTGGCGAAGGGCTCGCCGATCAACTGATGCGCGATCAGGTTGGCGCGCGTGGTGTCCAGTGGGATCAGTGGCTGGCCGAGATGGGCGATATAGCGGTCGTTGACCTCTTCCACCAGGCGGTGTGCCAGGTAGGCCTCGTCCAGCAACCCTTCGAGACCTTCATGGCCTGCCATCAGCTCGGGTGGTTGCAGGAAGAAGTGCTCGGCGATCTTCAGTACCGGCTTGATGGCGCTCTCGATACCCGCTTCACGCGCCACGGTGGCTGCGGCATCGAGCACGTCCGGCACCTCCTCGATGTAGGCGATGACGAAGCCGGTCAGCGCGCCAAGGGCATCATCCTCGGGCAGGCGGATCGACGGATGCAGGCGTTCGAGCTGATCCTGCAGAAACGCTGCAAGCGCGTGTTTGGCGGTTTCCTGCTGACGAGCCTGGGCAATCAATTGGCGAAGGGCGGCAGTGTTCATGACTACTCCTACATTTCAGGACATGGACGTGAACCTTAGCCGGCACTTTGGCCCGGCTAAGACGCGATTGTCATAACTTTTTCATACTTATGCGAGTCCGCTATATCCACCTGTATCAGAACGGCTACACCCCGCGTCACTCGGGGTGTTTAGTGCAGGCCTCGAGTCGGCCTGGCCAGCGTGGTGCTCACATTGCGGGCTGAAAGTCGCCGTCTATACTCGATTTCGAAAGGCAGTACCTGATGGAACCGGACGAGCTTTGGCACGGAAAGGTTCGACAGTAGTCGCCAGCAGTCAGGGGTGGTCATGCAGGCAGCGTGCGCCAGCAGCCAACTCCGTAGGCAGTCGATCCCTTAGCCGCAGGCTCAGCCGGCGGGATAACAAGAACAATCAAGGGGAACCCGCAATGATGCGACATCCACGAGTCTGGATGGGCCTCCTGCTGTGGCTGACATTAAGCTCGGCGCATGCCCAGTGGACGGTGAACATGGCGCCCGGTGTCACCGAGGTCAGCCGTTCCGTCTTCGACCTGCACATGACCATCTTCTGGATCTGCGTCGTGATCGGCGTGCTGGTGTTCGGCGCGATGTTCTGGTCGATGATCATGCACCGCCGCTCCACCGGCCAGCAGCCCGCGCATTTCCACGAGAGCACCACCGTCGAGATTCTCTGGACCGTGGTGCCCTTGGCCATCCTCATCGTGATGGCGATTCCGGCGACCAAGACGCTGATCGAGATCTACGACACCTCCGAGTCCGAGCTGGATATCCAGGTCACGGGCTACCAGTGGAAGTGGCATTACAAATACCTGGGCCAGGATGTCGAGTTCTTCAGCAACCTGACCACGCCGCGCGACCAGATCAACAACCGCGCCGCCAAGGGTGAGCACTACCTGCTGGAGGTGGACGAGCCACTGGTGGTACCGGTGGGCACCAAGGTGCGCTTCCTGATCACTGCAGCCGACGTGATCCACTCCTGGTGGGTACCTGCCCTGGCTGTGAAGAAGGACGCCATTCCCGGCTTCATCAACGAATCCTGGACGCGTATCGACGAGCCCGGCATCTACCGCGGCCAGTGCACCGAGTTGTGCGGCAAGGATCACGGTTTCATGCCGGTGGTGGTCGAAGCCAAATCCAAGGAAGACTTCGCCGCCTGGCTGGATGAGCGCAAGCAGGCCGCTGCCGCCGAGCGCGAGCTGACCAGCAAGGAATGGACGATGGAAGAGCTGATGGCGCGTGGCGAGAAGGCCTACAACACCGCCTGCGTCGCCTGCCACCAGGCCACCGGCGAAGGCCTGCCACCGATGTTCCCGGCGCTCAAGGGCTCGGCCATTGCCACCGGCCCGGCCGAAGGGCACATCAACATCGTCTACCACGGCAAGCCGGGTACTTCGATGGCCGCCTTCGGCAAGCAACTGTCGCCGGTCGACTTGGCCGCCATCATCACCTACGAGCGCAACGCCTGGGGCAACAATGTCGGTGACATGGTCACGCCCAAGGACATTCTCGACTTCTCGAAGGCTCAGGAGTAAGGACATGAGTGCAGTGATCGATCACGGTCATACTGACCACCACCATGGCCCGGCCAAGGGCCTGATGCGCTGGGTGCTGACCACCAACCACAAGGACATCGGCACGATGTACCTGTGGTTCAGCTTCTGCATGTTCCTGCTCGGCGGCTCGATGGCGATGGTGATTCGCGCCGAGCTGTTCCAGCCGGGCCTGCAGATCGTGCAGCCGGAATTCTTCAACCAGATGACCACCATGCACGGCCTGATCATGGTCTTCGGCGCGGTGATGCCAGCCTTCGTCGGTCTGGCCAACTGGATGATCCCGCTGATGATCGGCGCGCCGGACATGGCTCTGCCGCGGATGAACAACTTCAGCTTCTGGCTGCTGCCGGCAGCCTTCGGTCTGCTGATCAGCACCTTGTTCATGGAGGGCGGAGGGCCGAACTTCGGTTGGACTTTCTATGCGCCGCTGTCGACGACCTACGGGCCGGAGAGCACGACCTTCTTCATCTTCGCCATTCACCTGATGGGCATCAGTTCGATCATGGGGGCGATCAACGTGGTCGCCACCATCCTCAACCTGCGTGCCCCGGGCATGACTCTGATGAAGATGCCGCTGTTCGTCTGGACCTGGCTGATCACCGCCTTCCTGCTGATCGCGGTGATGCCGGTACTGGCTGGCTGCGTGACCATGATGCTGATGGACATCCACTTCGGCACCAGCTTCTTCAACGCTGCTGGCGGTGGTGATCCGGTGCTGTTCCAGCACGTGTTCTGGTTCTTCGGTCACCCCGAGGTGTACATCATGATCCTGCCCGCGTTCGGTGCGGTCAGCTCGATCATTCCGGCCTTCGCGCGCAAGCCGCTGTTCGGCTACACCTCGATGGTCTACGCCACCGCGTCGATCGCCTTCCTCTCGTTCATCGTCTGGGCGCACCACATGTTCACCGTCGGCATCCCGCTGACCGGCGAGCTGTTCTTCATGTACGCCACCATGCTGATCGCCGTGCCCACCGGGGTGAAGGTGTTCAACTGGGCCAGCACCATGTGGCAGGGCTCGATGACCTTCGAGGCGCCGATGCTGTTCTCGGTGGCCTTCGTCATCCTGTTCACCATCGGCGGGTTCTCCGGGCTGATGCTGGCCATCGCCCCGGCGGACTTCCAGTACCACGACACCTACTTCGTGGTGGCGCACTTCCACTACGTGCTGGTACCCGGTGCGATCTTCGGCATCTTCGCTTCGGCCTATTACTGGCTGCCGAAGTGGACGGGCCACATGTACGACGAGACCCTGGCCAAGCTGCATTTCTGGATGAGCTTCATCGGCATGAACATGGCGTTCTTCCCGATGCACTTCGTCGGCTTGGCCGGCATGCCGCGGCGCATCCCGGACTACAACATGATGTTCGCCAACTTCAACATGATCTCGAGCATCGGCGCCTTCCTCTTCGGCGCGACTCAGCTGCTGTTCCTGTTCATCGTCATCAAATGCATCCGTGGCGGCAAACCCGCTCCGGCCAAACCTTGGGATGGCGCCGAAGGTCTGGAGTGGACGGTGCCGTCACCGGCGCCCTACCACACCTTCAGTACGCCACCGGAAGTGAAATAGGAGGTCTGCCGTGAGCGAGGTCATCGCGACTCGTCGCCTGGTTACCCGTCTGCTGATCGTGGTGGTGGTGATGTTCTGCTTCGGCATCTTCGTCCTGCCGCCGTTCTACGACGCCATGTGTCGGGTGTTCGGCATCAATGGCAAGACGGCAGGCGCCTACCAGGGCGAGCAGATGATCGACGTGGCTCGAGAGGTGCGCGTGCAGTTTCTCGCCACCAACTCGGCCGAGATGGTCTGGGAGTTCGGCCCGAAAGCGGACGAGATGGTGGTTCACCCGGGCGAGCCGCGCGACATGCTGTTCGTGGCCTACAACCCCAGCGACCACCCGATGACGGCGCAGGCCATCCCCAGCGTCTCGCCATCGCGGGCGGCGGCCTTCTTCCACAAGACCGAGTGCTTCTGTTTCACCCAGCAGGTGCTGCAGCCGGGCGAGCGCATCGAGATGCCGGTGCGTTTCATCGTCGACCGTGACCTGCCGCAAGACGTGAAGCACCTGACGCTGGGCTACACGCTGTTCGATGTTACTGCGAGCAAACCGCCAGTGGCACAGGCTCCATAAGGAGAACAACAATGTCGAGTCATGAGCACTATTACGTTCCGGCCCAGAGCAAATGGCCGATCATCGCCACCTTAGGTCTGCTGGTCAGCGTCTTCGGGTTGGGCACCTGGTTCAACGACTTGTCGGCCAATCGTGCTGAATCCAACGGCCCACTGATCTTCTTCGTCGGCGGCCTGATCCTCGCCTACATGCTGTTTGGCTGGTTCGGCAACGTGATCAAGGAGAGCCGTGGCGGCCTCTACAGTCCGCAAATGGATCGCTCGTTCCGCTGGGGCATGAGCTGGTTCATCTTCTCCGAGGTGATGTTCTTCGCCGCCTTCTTCGGCGCCCTGTTCTACATCCGCACCTGGGCGGGGCCGTGGCTTGGCGGAGAGGGCGACAAGGGCGTCAGCAACATGCTCTGGGAAGGTTTCGAATACACCTGGCCATTGCTGCAGAACCCGGATTCCAAGCTGTTCCCGCCGCCGTCCGGGGTGATTGATCCCTGGCACCTGCCACTGCTCAACACCATCCTGCTGGTGTCATCGAGCGTCACCGTGACCCTGGCTCACCATGCGCTGAAGAAGAACAAACGCGGCCCGCTCAAGGCCTGGCTGGCGGCGACCATTCTGCTCGGCGCGGCGTTCCTGTTCTTCCAGGTCGAGGAGTACATCGAGGCCTATACCGAACTGGGCCTGACGCTGGGTTCGGGCATCTACGGCGCGACCTTCTTCATGCTCACCGGCTTTCACGGCGCTCACGTGACCATGGGCGCGATCATCCTGACGGTGATGCTGGTGCGCATCATGCGCGGGCATTTCGACGCCGAGAAACACTTCGGCTTCGAGGCGGCGTCCTGGTACTGGCACTTCGTCGATGTGGTCTGGCTGGGGCTGTTCATCTTCGTCTACGTGTTGTGACGAATGGTGATCTCCAGCTACCAGGTGACATGGGGCACGATCTGCCCTGAGTAGAAGCCCCAGGCCACCAGGGCGACGGTGATGGCGGTCAATACCACCCGAACCGTCAGAGCGTTGACCACACGGGTACCGCGGCTGTCGTCCTTGACCAGGAAGAACAGGCCGCTGAACAGACTGGCGACGGTAGCCAGCAACATGAGGACGATCGCGGCCTTGAGCATGCGAGACTCCGGGGGAGTGGTTGATGCAAGGCAGTATAGTCAGCCCGCATGCGGTTCGCGGAGGCGCGCAATGAGCGGCTTCCGCCCTGGCTGGCTGCCCAGCGTTCTGGTGCTGCTGCTGTTGCCTGGACTGTTGAGCCTGGGGTTCTGGCAGCTGCAGCGCAGTGAAGAGAAGCAGGCGTTGCTGAGCAGTTACGAGTCGCGTCGCCAGGCTGCACCCATCGGTCTCGATCAGCTCGAACGCAGTAAGGATCCTGCCTATCGACGCATCCAGCTGCAGGGCCATTTCGATGCGGAACACAGCCTGCTGCTGGACAACCGCATCCGCGATGGGCGCGCGGGCGTGGAGTTGCTGCAACCTTTCTACGATCAGCGCAGCGGGCTTTGGGTCTTGATCAATCGCGGCTGGCTGCCCTGGCCGGATCGCCGCACCCCGCCGCAATTCACGACACCTGACGATGCCCTGCAACTGCAGGCCTGGGTCTATGTCGCACCTGGTGGTGGCTTGCACCTGCAGGGCGGGGAAGCCTCGGGCTGGCCACGTCTAATCGCCGAGGTCGAGGCGCAAGGCCTGTGGCGGCAACTGGGGCGCGGTGGATTGCCCTTCGAGGCGCGTCTGGAGCCAGGGCCCGCCAGTTATCGCGTCGACTGGCCAATCGTGGCCATGAGCCCCAGCAAACACCTTGGCTATGCGGTGCAGTGGTTCGCCTTGGCGGCCGCATTGCTTGGCCTGTTTATCTATCTCGGAATTCACAATGCACGGGAGGGTCGCCATGAACCCAGCCATCGCCATGCCTGAAACACCGCGCAAAGGGCGTGGGCGCTTGCAGTTTCTGCTCATCTTGGCCATCGCCATCGGCCCGATGTTTCTGGCCAGTGCCATGTACCAGTGGCGTTTCTGGGTACCGGAGACGCGCAGCTACCACGGTGTCCTGATCGGTGATGGACGCACGCTGGTCGATCTCGGTGTGCAGGGCGAGGTGGAGCCGCTATGGCAGATTCTGGTGACGGCGCCGGGAGCGTGCGAGGCCGACTGCCAGCAGCTGGTTTACCTGGCGCGGCAGATCCAGATCGGCCTCAACCGCGAGACTTCACGCGCCAGTCACGGGCTGGCTCTGGCCGAACCGCTGCCTGCCGACTATGACGCCACGCTCAAGCGCGAGTACCCACAGCTCGGCCGTTACCAGCTCGATCTGCAAACCTATGAAAAAGCCGCTGAAGCCGTGCCGGGCGCGCAGCTGTGGCTGGTCGACCCGCATGGCAACCTGGTGCTGCGCTACCCGGCGGGTAGCAATGGCAAGGCGATTCTCGATGATTTGCGCTACCTGCTGAAAATTTCCCTGATCGGTTGACGCTTTGCCCTGTCCATAACGACAGGGCGCCATGCCCCGTGCTCAAGGAGTCGACATGCACAAGCCCGGTTATCGTCTAGCGCTGTTCGCCACCCTGTTGACTGTCGTGGTGGTGTTGCTGGGGGCCTACACCCGTCTCACCCATGCCGGCTTGGGCTGCCCGGACTGGCCTGGCTGTTACGGTTTTCTCGGTGTGCCGATGAGCGAGCACAAGCAGGCCATTGCCGAGGCGCGTTTCCCCGAGGCACCGGTGGAGGTTGCCAAGGGCTGGTACGAGATGATCCACCGCTACTTCGCTGGCGCGCTGGGCCTGGTGATCCTCGCCATCGCCATTCAGGCCGTGCGTCGCCGTGACGATGCGACCCAGCCGGTGAAGCTGCCGCTGGCGATTCTCGCGTTGGTGATCCTGCAGGGCGCATTCGGTATGTGGACGGTCACCCTGCAGCTTTGGCCGCAGGTGGTCACGGCGCACCTGCTCGGTGGTTTCGCCACGCTGAGCCTGCTGACGCTGCTCACCTTGCGTTTGTCCGGGCGCTTTGCGTCCATGCAGGTAGCAGGGCGGCTGCGCGCGCTGGCCGTCGCCAGTCTGTTGCTGGTGATCGGGCAGATCGTCCTGGGTGGCTGGGTCAGTTCCAACTATGCGGCGGTAGCCTGTGTGGATCTGCCAACCTGTCATGGCGAATGGTGGCCGGCCATGGATTTCGGCAAGGGCTTTCACCTCACTCAACACATCGGCCCTAACTATCTGGGGGGCCAGCTCGACAGTGATGCGCGTACGGCCATCCATATGAGCCACCGTATCGGTGCGCTGCTCGTCACGCTGGTGTTGTTGCTGCTCAGTTGGCGCCTGTATCGCGCAGGTCTGTCGCGTCTGGGCAGGCTGGTTTTGCTGGCGCTGGCGGTACAGGTCAGCCTGGGTATCAGCAACGTGATCTTCCATCTGCCACTGCTGGTAGCGGTGGCGCACAACGCCGGTGGTGCAGCTCTGCTGCTGACACTGGTGTTGGTCAACTATCGGCTGCGTGCAGTTTCCGCAGGCGCGAGTGCGGTGAGTGAACCTCTGCTTGCAAAGGTTTCGCGAGCGGAACTTGCCCCTGCCGGGCTGGCGCGGGCTGGCAAATAACGAATCAGGGAGAAATGCCATGGCGACCATGCTGCGCGCTCACTCCGAACACCCCACCTGGCGTGATTATCTCGAGCTGACCAAACCTCGTGTGGTGATGTTGATGCTGATCACCTCGCTGGTCGGCATGTTCCTCGCTACCCGGGCCGGCGTGCCCTGGACGGTGTTGCTGTTCGGCAACCTCGGCATCGGCCTGTGCGCCGGCGCGGCGGCGGCGGTCAACCATGTGGTGGATCGACGTATCGATTCGATAATGGCTCGCACGCACAAACGCCCCGTTACCGCCGGGCGCATCTCGCCAGTGGCGGCACTGACCTTCGCCCTACTGCTCGCGCTAGCCGGCATGAGCCTGTTACTGGTGTTCACCAACGAGCTGGCCGCCTGGCTTACCCTGGCGTCGTTGCTCGGCTATGCGGTGATCTACACCGGTTTTCTCAAGCGCGCCACGCCGCAGAACATCGTGATCGGTGGCCTGGCCGGTGCTGCACCACCGTTGCTGGGTTGGGTCGCCGTCACCGGACACCTGAGTGCCGAACCTCTGCTGCTGGTGCTGATCATCTTCGCCTGGACGCCGCCGCACTTCTGGGCGCTGGCCATCCATCGCAAAGAGGAATACGCCAAGGCAGACATTCCCATGCTGCCGGTTACCCATGGCGAGCACTACACCAAGGTGCATATCCTGCTCTACACCCTGGCGATGTTCGCGGTGACCCTGCTGCCCTACGCCATCCACATGAGCGGGCCGCTCTACCTGGTATGCGCCGTGCTGCTGGGCGGCCGCTTTCTGCACTGGGCCTGGGTGCTGTACCGTGACAGCAAACCGCACGCGGCGATCAACACCTTCAAGTACAGTATCTGGTACCTGTTCCTGCTGTTCATCGCTTTGCTGGCGGATCACTACTTGCTGCTGAATATCTAGCTAAGGGCCCTCATGACGCGCACCCACACTACGGTTTTCATTCTTGTCGCTATCGTGGCCCTGGTGCTGGGGCTTACCGTCAACAAGGTGCTCAGCAGCAAAGGCCAGGGCGACCCGGCGGCGTTGCTCGACGCCGGTATCGTGCTGTTGCCGCAGAACCGAAGCCTGCCGGCGCTGAGCCTGATCGATCAGGACGGCAAGGAGGTTGTGGTGGATCAGCTCAAGGGCGACTGGACGCTGCTGTTCTTCGGCTACACCTTCTGCCCGGATATTTGCCCGGCGACTCTCGCCCAGTTGCGCCAACTGCAGGGCCAGCTGCCCGAGGAAACGCGTGCGCGGCTAAACGTGGTGATGGTCAGCGTCGATCCGCATCGCGATACGCCGGAGCAACTGAGCAAGTATCTGAACTACTTCGATGCGGGCTTCAAAGGCCTGACCGGCGAGGAAGCGACACTGCAGAAATTCGCCAACTCGGTGAGCATTCCCTACATCCCTGCTGATACCAGCAAGGAAAACTACACCGTCGATCACAGCGGCAATCTGGTGATCATCGGCCCGGATGGCACCCAGCGTGGCTTCATCCGCGCGCCGATCAACAACGCCAAGCTGGCGGCGCAGCTGCCGGGGTTGGTTTCAGGTTCTTAAGGCGCGCCGGCTAGCTAACGTTATTGGTGCCACGGCATACGCCTACGGGGCGCAGCCGTGGAATGCGGCGACGACGCAGGCCCGTAGGGTGGGTTAGCGGCGCCAAACTCCGGTCGTGTATACGCAACTGAACTTGGCGCGCCGCGTAACCCACCAGGCGATGGATGGTGCTGCGCCTATGGTGGGTTACGCCGCGTCAGGTATGGCGGGCATTTCAAGAATGCCAGACAGGCGGCTAACCCACCCTACGAATTGCGTCGGTCGCCTTACAGCGCGAACGGCAGGGGCAGGTTGACCTGCTGGCGCTGTGCCAGGCGCCGCTGGAATTCACCCGGATCATGAATCAGCACTTCCTGCCCGGCGAACGATTCGGCGGCGATCAGTCGCGACAGCCAGAAGCGCACGCAAGCCACCCGCAGCATGGCCGGCCACAGCTCGGCTTCGGCAGCGGTGAACGGGCGCAGCGCAGCATAGGCACCGAGCAGCGCACGGGCACGAGCGCCATCGAGGCTGCCGTCTTCATGTGAACACCAGTCGTTCAGGGTGATGGCCAGGTCGTAGAGCATCGGCCCGGAACAGGCGTTGTAGAAATCGATGACTCCAGCCAGGTGGTTGCCATCGAACAGCACGTTGTCGCGGAACAGGTCGGCATGCAGATTGGCCCGTGGCAGGGCGAGGATGCGCGGCTTCAGATCGGCGATTTCAGCCAGCGCGTCACGCAGCAGCGGCAACTCCGTCTCTGGCAGTTTCAGCGCCTGGCTCGGGCCTTCGGCAAGCATCCAGTCCAGCCCGCGGTCGCTGCGGCGCTCGATCGGGGTGTCGCGAGTGGCCAGGTGAATGCGGGCCAGCAGGCTACCCACTTCCTGGCAGTGATGCGCGTTGGCTTCGCGCACATGCTTGCCGGAAAGCCGCGGCTGCAGCAGCGCAGGCTTTTCGGCAAGGCTGCGCAGCGCCTCGCCATCCTGCGTACGCAGGGCATAGGGCACCGGCAGGCCAGCATCATGGAGCACGTCGAGCAGTTCGATGAAGAACGGCAGGTCGGCCACGGGGCCACGTTCGACCAGGGTCAGAACGTATTCGCCCTGCTCCAGGCTGACGAAGAAATTACTGTTTTCGCTGCCCGCAGCAATGCCCTGGAAGTCGCGCAACCGGCCAAGCCCGTAGGGCGACAGGAAGACTTCGAGCTCATGACGCTCCAGGGGGGTGAATACCGACATATCAGACCTTAATGACTTACCAGCTAAAGATTTCCCAGGACGGGATCAGCATGTCCGGATCGTCCGAACGTACGAAGTTGCCGTCGCTGCCATCGGCGCGAACGAGAAAATAGGGTTTACCGTTCTTCGGGATCACCTTGATGGCGTAGAGGAAGCCATTGACCCGGTATTCCTGAATGGTGCGGTCGCCATCCTGGCGAATGGTCACGTCGGGATCGGCGGAAACCGGATCCTCGGCTTGAGCGGCAAGCGGAAGACAGGCCATAAGGCCGACCAGCAACAGGCGATTCAGCGTACCCATGATAATCTTGCTCCTTTGTTTTTCACCGATGCAGCCATTCTACCGCTGCACCCGCCGAAAAGGTTGATCCCGCGCATGAGCCAAGCCCCCCTCGTTCTGGTCGACGGTTCCTCGTACCTGTACCGCGCCTTCCACGCCCTGCCGCCGCTGACCACCTCCAAGGGCATGCCCACTGGAGCGGTAAAAGGCGTGCTGAACATGCTCAAAAGTCTGCGCAAGCAGTACCCGAACAGCCCCTTCGCGGTGGTCTTCGACGCCAAGGGCGGCACCTTCCGTGACGAGCTGTTCGCCGAGTACAAGGCCAATCGCCCGTCCATGCCGGACGAGTTGCGCGTCCAGGTCGAGCCGCTGCATGCCAGCGTGCGCGCCCTCGGCCTGCCGCTGCTGTGCGTCGAAGGCGTAGAGGCCGATGACGTGATCGGCACCTTGGCGCGCCAGGCAGCCGCGGAGACGCGCGACGTGGTCATCTCCACCGGCGACAAGGACATGGCGCAGCTGGTCTGCCCGCACGTTACGCTGGTCAACACCATGACCGGAAGCGTCTACGACGCCGATGGCGTGAAAGAGAAATTCGGTGTCGGCCCTGAGCTGATCATCGACTACCTGGCGCTGATGGGCGACAAGGTCGACAACATTCCGGGCGTACCCGGTGTCGGTGAAAAAACCGCCCTCGGCCTGCTGGTCGGTGTCGGCGGCGGCCTCGACGTGATCTACGCCAACCTCGACAAGGTGCCCGAGCTGCCGATCCGCGGCGCCAAGGGCTTGCCGGCCAAGCTCGAGGAACACCGCGAGATGGCCTACCTGTCCTATCAACTGGCGACCATCAAGACCGACGTGCCGCTGAATATCGAGATCGACTCGCTGCATCCGGGCGAGCCGGATCAGGCCGCGCTGGTGGAGCTTTACGGCGAACTGGAGTTCAAGAACTGGCTGGACGATCTGTTGCGCCAGAACAAAGCGCTGGCGGCCAAGGCTGCTGCGCCGGCTGGTGATCTGTTCGCCGAGCCGACTGGTGAAACCGTTGAGGAAACCGCCGAGCCAGTGCCAGCCAGCAGCGGCGATTACCAGCTGGTACTGGAGCAAGCGCAGTTCGATGCCTGGTTGAAGAAACTGGAGCAGGCTGAACTGATCGCCTTCGACAGCGAGACCACCAGCATCGACGCCCAGCAGGCGCAGTTGGTCGGTCTGTCTTTCGCGGTCAAGGCGGGCGAGGCGGCCTATATCCCGCTGGCGCATTCCTACATGGGCGTGCCGCAGCAACTCGACCGCGATGCGGTGCTCAAGGCGCTCAAGCCGATCCTCGAAGACCCGGCCAAGGCCAAGGTCGGCCAGCACGCCAAGTACGACATCAACGTCCTGGCCAACGCCAGCACACCGATTGCGGTACAGGGCGTGGCTTTCGACACCATGCTCGAATCCTACGTGCTGGATTCCACCGCCACCCGTCACGACATGGACAGCCTGGCGCTGAAATACCTGAACCACAGCACCATCCGCTTCGAGGACATTGCCGGCAAGGGCGCCAAGCAGCTGACTTTCGACCAGATTGCCCTGGAGCAAGCCGGCCCGTACGCCGCCGAAGATGCCGACGTAACCTTGCGTCTGCACCAAGAACTGTGGGGCCGCCTGGAAGCTGTGCCGTCCCTGGCCAAGGTGCTGCGCGACATCGAGATTCCGCTGGTGCCGGTGTTGGCACGGATCGAGCGCAATGGCGCGCTGGTCGACGCCAAGCTGCTCGGCGAGCAGAGCGTCGAACTGGGCGAGAAGCTGGTGGAGCTGGAGCGCAAGGCGTTCGAGATCGCCGGTGAGGAATTCAACCTGGCTTCGCCCAAGCAATTGGGCGTTATCCTCTACGAAAAACTCGGCTACCCGGTGATCAGCAAGACCGCCAAGGGTCAGCCTTCCACCGCCGAGGCGGTGCTGGCCGAACTGGCCGAGCAGGACTTCGAGCTGCCCAAGGTGCTCATGCAGTACCGCAGCCTGAGCAAGCTCAAGAGCACCTATACCGACAAGCTGCCGGAGCAGATCAACCTGCGTACCGGGCGCATCCACACCAGCTACCACCAGGCGGTGGCCGCCACTGGCCGCCTGTCCTCCAGCGACCCGAACCTGCAGAACATCCCGATCCGCACCGCCGAAGGCCGACGCATCCGCCAGGCGTTCGTCGCGCCCAAGGGCTACAAGCTGATGGCGGCAGACTACTCGCAGATCGAGCTGCGCATCATGGCTCACCTGGCCAAGGATGAAGGCCTGCTTGACGCTTTCCGCCATGATCTGGACGTGCACAAAGCCACGGCCGCCGAGGTCTTCGGTGTGCCGCTGAACGAGGTGACCAGCGATCAGCGGCGCAAGGCCAAGGCCATCAACTTTGGCCTGATCTACGGCATGAGCGCCTTCGGCCTGGCCAAGCAGATCGACGTCGAGCGCAAGGAGGCCCAGGCCTATATCGACCGCTACTTCGCCCGCTATCCGGGTGTGCTGACCTATATGGAAAGCACCCGTGCCCAAGCCGCCGAGCAGGGTTATGTTGAGACTGTCTACGGCCGTCGCCTGTACCTGCCGGAAATCCATGCGCAGAACCAGGCCATGCGTAAGGGCGCCGAGCGCGCGGCGATCAACGCGCCGATGCAGGGCACCGCGGCAGACATCATCAAGCGCGCCATGATCGCCGTGGACGGCTGGTTGCAGGACAGCGGCATCGATGCGCGCATCATCCTGCAGGTGCACGATGAACTGGTGCTGGAAGTGCGTGAGGAACTGATCGACGAGGTCAGTGCCAAACTCAAGAGCCTGATGAGTGGCGCAGCTGACCTCGATGTGCCGTTGCTGGTGGAGGTGGGTGTCGGCGCCAATTGGGACGAGGCGCACTAATCGCCCTCGGCCGTGGCGCAAAGCCGCGGCCGCTCTAGCTTTGGGGTTTCAAGGAATCAAAAGGCGCTTTCTTATTGCAAATGGTTTTTAAGAAAGCGATGAACTTTCCGTAAATCCACCCGGTCAGAGTTCATGAATGGCCGTTAAGCCCTTCAATGCTCCTTTGTTGTGTTAAGTGTTGGCAGACATCTGAACCCCGCCCTAGCGGTTCAGACCTTGAACCCCGAACTTCTCCCTCCCCATACGAAGCTCGGGGTTTTTTTTGCCCAAAAAAAGCTGCCGCGAGCGGCATTCTGATGACCCTCTCCCTCTGGGAGAGGGTGCTATTACTGCAGCTCCGTAGGGTGCGCCGCGCGCACCGAATATTCCCTACGATCTCGGTGCGCACAGCGCACTCTACGATTTATTCCTCGGCGCCTTCTTCATCCTCTTCCGGCAACAGATCCAACCAGCCGGCCAGCACCATCTGTGCTTCCTCCACGCCCATGCGCTTGGGCGCCGAGAACAGTTGGATGCTGATGCCTTCGCCCCACTGTTTGTGAATGTCCTGGCGCACCTTGAGCAGCGCGGTCTTCGCCGCGCCAAAGGCCAGCTTGTCCGCTTTAGTCAGCAGGATGTGCAGCGGCATACCGCTTGCCACCGACCAGTCCAGCATCATGCAGTCGAATTCGGTCAGCGGATGACGGATGTCCATCATCAGCACCAGGCCGCACAGGCTCTCGCGGCTGCCCAGGTAGGCCTCCAGGTGTTTCTGCCAGTGTTGCTTGAGCGGGATCGGTACCTTGGCATAGCCGTAACCGGGCAGGTCGACCAGACGGCGTTCGTCATCCAGGCGGAAGAAGTTGAGCAGTTGCGTGCGTCCCGGTGTTTTCGAGGTGCGCGCCAGGCTGGCGTGAGTAAGGGTATTGAGCGCGCTCGACTTGCCGGCGTTGGAGCGGCCGGCGAAGGCCACCTCCAGACCGCTGTCCTCGGGGCACTGATCGACCTTGGCGGCACTGATGAGGAAGCTGGCCTGCTGGCACAGACCGATGATGGGGTTCTTCGGGAGCATGGGGGGTATCCGGTGGTTGCCTCGATCCGCAGAGAGGGTCTCTACATATTTTTGCTGCGCTCGGCCCTGCTGCGTTGCAATCAACCGCAAAATGCTCATGTACTGCTCGTACACTCCGCTTTCTCGACTGATTGATTCGCTGGCGCTCACCCTTCGGGCCAGCCTGCGGCTGTTACTCCCGTTGGTCGTTGCGCTTTGCCTGACCTTCGCTCGCTTGCTTTGTAGACAGCCTCTTGATCGTTCGAGGGCTTGCGACATTTCCGCGCACCTGCTGTACGCCAGGTGGCGCGGCAAGCGGCGTCGTTTCCGTTTCAGCATTGCCAGTATATAATGCCGCAGATTTTGTGTGCGCTTTGTCCCACCCGCAGGAACCCGATTGTTGGGAGCGATTAACTCTCTGCTCGATAGAAAGCAGGACGCTCCCTACCCTGATGAGGTTGATCTGATGAAGAAAATGCTGCTCGCTGCTGCCGTGATGACGTTGTCTTTCAACGGCTATGCTGCTCAGGATCCGCAAGCTGTGTATGACCGTTCCTGTGGTGTATGCCACAACGGCCAGATTCCCACGGCGCCCAAGAAGGGCGACAAGGCCGCATGGGAGCCGCGTCTGGCCAAGGGCACGGATACACTGGTGCAGAGCGTCACCAATGGTTTGAATGCCATGCCGCCGCGCGGCCTGTGCATGGACTGCACGGCCGAGGATTACCAGGCGGTCATCAAACTGATGACCGAATGAGTAAGTCCGGCCGATAACCCTTTCTCTTTTTAGCCGTAATTGGATTAGCTGATGAACAAAGTACTCGTGAGTCTGCTGTTGACCCTGGGCCTCACCGGCATGGCGCAGGCTGCTGGCGATGCCGAAGCCGGTCAGGGCAAAGTCGCTGTCTGTGGCGCCTGCCATGGCGCCGATGGCAACAGCCCCGCGCCAAACTTCCCCAAACTGGCCGGTCAGGGCGAGCGCTACTTGCTCAAGCAACTGCACGACATCAAGTCCGGTAACCGTCAGGTCGTTGAAATGACCGGCATGCTGGACAACCTCAGCGAGCAGGACATGGCTGATATCGCTGCTTACTTCTCCAGCCAGAAGATGAGCGTCGGTGCTGCCGATCCCAAACTCGTCGAGCATGGTGAAGCGCTGTTCCGCGGCGGCAAGCTGGAAGAGGGCATGCCGGCCTGCATCGGTTGCCATTCGCCTGACGGCGCTGGCCTGGCTGCTGCCGGCTTCCCGCACCTGGGTGGCCAGCACGCTCAATACGTGGCCAAGCAGTTGACCGATTTCCGTGAAGGTAACCGCACCAACGACGGCGACGCGATGATCATGCGCGCCATCGCTGCCAAGCTGAGCAACAAGGATATCGAAGCCGTATCCAGCTTCATCCAGGGTCTGCACTGATAATTTGCTGCGCGTCGGCCCTGCGGCGTCAGAAACAGGATCGGAATGCTCATGTACAAAAGTACAGTCGCCCGCGACTCCGACCGTTCCTCTCCTGTTTCTTCCTTGCAGGGCTCTAGCTCGCGAAATTCTCAAAAGACCAAGGGCTTGTTGCTTTTGGCAAGACAAAGGGTGGCTTCGGCCGCCCTTTTTCGTATGCGCCATGGCTACAATGGGCGGAACCGGCCCAGTGGTAGTGAGTCATAGTCTCGAATCGCCACCAGGGCGACGCTTATCCAGTCAAGGAGTACCCCCATGCGTAACCTGATTTTCGGCGCCGCTCTGGCGATCAGCAGCCTGTTCGGCCTCACTGCCCATGCCGAACCGGTCGCCGGCCAGCAGTATGTCGAACTGAACAGTCCGGTGCCGGTGTCCAAGCCGGGCCAGGTCGAAGTGGTCGAGTTGTTCTGGTACGGCTGCCCGCACTGCTACCAGTTCGAATCCACCCTCAACCCCTGGGTCGAGAAGCTGCCGGAAGACGTCAACTTCGTTCGCGTCCCGGCGCTGTTCGGCGGGGTCTGGAACGTGCACGGTCAGGCATTCCTCACCCTGGAAGCCATGAAGGTCGAGCACAAGGTGCACGACGCCGTGTTCAATGCCATCCACCAGGAGAAGAAGAAACTGGCCTCTGCTGAAGAGTTCGCCGACTTCATCGCCACCCAGGGTGTGGATCGCGATGCCTTCCTCAAGACCTTCAATTCCTTCGCTGTAAAAGGCCAGATGGAAAAGGCCAAGAAACTGGCCATGGCCTACCAGATCACTGGCGTACCGGTGATGATCGTCGGTGGCAAATATCGCTTCGACCTGGGCTCGTCCGGTGGCCCGCAGCAGACTCTCAAGGTCGCTGATTACCTGATCGCCAAGGAGCGCGCCGCTCTCTAAGCGGCGGTTGGCGCAAGGCATGCTGCGCCGCTGGCGACAGACCCGTGCGGTTGGCCTGTGTGATCCACAGGTCAACCCGCACTGTGCGCCGAACGACGACTGGCCCGCCGACGGCCTGCTGCGTCTGCTCAGTTTCAATGTTCAGGTCGGCATCAATACCCAGCGTTACCATCACTACCTGACGCGCAGCTGGCAGCACGTGTTGCCGCATGCCGGGCGTGCCAACAACCTGCAGCGTATTGGTGACCTGCTCGCCGACTTCGATCTGGTGGCTCTGCAGGAAGTCGATGGTGGCAGCCTGCGTTCGGGCTTCATCAATCAGGTGGAATACCTGGCCCAGCAAGGCGCCTTTCCCTACTGGTACCAGCAGCTCAACCGCAACCTCGGGCGCTTCGCCCAGCACAGCAACGGCGTGCTCAGCCGCTTGCGACCGACCCTGCTCGAAGACCATCCATTACCAGGCCCGCCAGGCCGTGGGGCGATTTTTCTGCGCCTGGGTGAGGGCGAGCATGCCCTCGGCGTGGTGATGATGCACCTGGCCCTGGGAGCACGAACCCGTACCCGGCAACTGGCGTACATCCGTGAGCGGGTGAGCGAGTTTCGTCATCTGGTGTTGATGGGCGACATGAATACTCACGCCAATGACCTGCTGGAAAACTCTCCGCTGCGCGATCTGGGCCTGATGGCGCCACAGGTCGAGGCCACCTTTCCCAGTTGGCGACCGCAGCGTTGCCTCGATCATATTCTGCTCAGCCCGGAGCTCGAACTGGGGCGGGTCGATGTGCTGAGCCAACCAATCTCCGACCACCTGCCGGTGGCTGTGGAAATCCGTTTGCCGAAGGCTCAAAGTAGTGGCCAAAAGCCCATATCGAACCCGCCTTCTCTCGGATAAGCCGCATGAGCGACGCAGCCCAACGCTGGAAAGACAAGTACCTGAGCGGCCTGGAGCACCAGGAAAAGCTTGAGCGACGCTGGGATCTGCGCCTGGATCTGTTGCGCCGTGGCCTGGTGCGCAGCAGCCTGGCGGCCGAGGGTACTGACAAGGCCGTGGATCAGTGCATGAAGGAAATGCGCGAAATCCTCCGTCGCGACGATATGGATGCGCCCCTTGGGGAGCTCATTCCGCGCCTGGAAAAGGCCGTGCTGGACTCCGAGCAGCGCCGCCAGCAGCGCGCTGGGGAAGCGCTGAACGCGTTGCAGCAGATGGTTGCGCAACTCCAGCGGCTGGAGCCGCCGCGCGAAGTGCGCAAGGCGCTCAAGGCCCTGAGTCGGCAGATGGAAGAAGCCGTCAGCCATATTCACAAGTTGCCAGCGGTGCTCAGTCAGCTGAGCCAGTTGCAGGGGCAGACCCTCGATCAGTTGCGTTCGGCGTCGCCGGAGCAACCCGGATTGCTGCAACGTCTGTTCGGTACACGCAGTGATGCCGCTGCGGCTCCTGTTGCCGAGCCTGCAGCGGCCAGCGAGCCTACCGGCGTGGCTGAGCAGACGTCGGCGTTGCCGGCACGGGATGAATCGTTGCAGGCTTCCCCAGCCCTCGTCTCAACCCCTACCCCGCTGGAACCGGCCGCTGCGGTCGCGGTTGCCACATCGGCACCCGCCATTCCTGTTGCCGCCGCGAAGCCGGCCGCGTTGCTCGACAGCTTGCCGCTGCCGCCGGGGCTGCTGGGAGGTGACGAAGCGAGTGCCGATGCGGCGTTCGCCCTGCCGGATCGCGAGCCGGGTTATAGCACCGTCGCGCCGCACATCGCCGAAAGCCTGCGCCTTCTGCTGGCCGAACTGGAGCTGCCGCCGCGTCATCAGCCGCAAGGCGAGGCGCTGCTGGAGCGTCTGCTCGGGCCACTGAACTGGTACGAACTGGTGCCCGTGCTGGATGATCTCGCGGTGCTGGTGCTGGCCGTGACCGACAGTGGCCAGCGCGAATTTGCCGGTTATCTCAAGCAGCTCAACGAGCGCCTGGCTGCATTCATCGACACCCTCAGCGAAGCCAGCGAGGGCCACAGCGAGTCCGTCGAGCGTGCGCGCAGCTTCAATCAGGAGCTGCGCGAGCAGGTCACCGACCTGCAGTCCAGCGTGCAGGAGGCCGTGGATCTGGAAACGCTCAAGCAGGCCCTGGAGCAACGCCTCGACGGTCTTCTGCAGAGCGTCAGTGCTCACCAGCGCCAGCGTGACCAGCGCGAGGAAGAAGTGGGTGAGCGCCTGCAGGGACTGGTGCAGCGCGTCGCTGACATGGAACGCGAAGCCCAGCAGTTTCGCGATCATATCGAGGAGCAGCGGCAGAAGTCCCTGCTCGACCCGCTGACTGGGCTGCCCAATCGCGCGGCCTGGACTGAGCGCCTGGAGCTGGAGGTTGCGCGCCGCCAGCGCTATGGCGGGCAGTTGCTGCTGGCGGTGCTGGACATCGATCACTTCAAGCGCATCAACGATGGCTACGGTCACCTGGCCGGCGACCGTGTATTGAAGATCATCGCCGGCGAGCTGCAGAAGCGCCTGCGCAAGACCGACTTCATCGCGCGTTTCGGCGGCGAGGAGTTCGTTCTGCTGATCCCCGCAACGCCTCTGGAGAGTGGACTGCAATTGCTCGAGGCACTGCGTGCGGCAATCGAGGCTTGCCCCTTCCACTTCAAGGGCGAGCCGGTGACCATCACCTTCTCGGCGGGCATCGTCGAGTTCACCGATGGCGTGACCACCGACGCCGTGTTCGAGCGCGCCGATCAGGCGCTGTATCGCGCCAAGGCTGCTGGCCGTAACAGGGTCGAGCAAGCGTAGGGCGATCCGGAACGCCGGCCGCTCGTAGCGCCAGCGAACAGTCCGCCGTCTTGGGCGCCGCACGAATCCAGCGGCGTACTGCTTCGCGAACGGATCGCCGCCCGGTACGCCCTACGATCTGTACTGCATGCGAGGGCAGTAGTGCGCTGCGGCGGGGGCTACCCAATCTACGATACGGCCTTCGCCGGGCTCGGGCTGCCCGCGGCGCTACTTCGTGACTGGGGCGCGTGATCGTCCTCATCCTGCAGCGGCACCTCGTTGCCCTGGGCGTCGTACAGCTTGCCCCCGACGAAGTGATCGCCGTCATGCAGCGCGGCGATGTCGCGATAACGCAGGCTGCGCTCGGTGCCGGCGACGAATACCGACTGCTGATCCGAGTTGCCGGCGGTGAAGTGGTTGAACAGCAGGTTGAGCAGGATTGCCATGATCGCCGCCGAGCTGATGCCCGAATGGAAGATGGTTTCGAACCAGGCCGGGAAGTGGTGATAGAAGCTCGGCATGGCGATGGGAATCATGCCGAAGCCGATGGAGGTGGCGACGATCACCAGGTTCATGTTGTTGCGGTAATCGACCTTGGCCAGGGTGCGAATGCCGCTGGCCGCCACCGTGCCGAACAGCACGATACCGGCGCCGCCAAGCACCGAGGTCGGCACTGCCGCGATCACGCGGCCCATGATCGGCAGCAGGCCGAGGGTCACCAGGATCAGGCCGCCGGTAGCTACCACGTAACGACTCTTGACGCCGGTGACCGCTACCAGGCCGACGTTCTGGGCGAAGGCGCTCTGGGTGAAGGAGCCGAACAATGGTGCTACCAGGCTGGAAATCATGTCCGCGCGCAGGCCGTTACCCAGGCGTTTGGAATCGACCTTGGTGTCGATGATGTCGCCGACGGCGAGAATGTCTGCCGAGGTTTCCACCAGAATCACCATCACCACGATCAGCATCGAGATGATCGCGGCCACCTCGAACACCGGCATGCCGAAATGCAGCGGCGTGGGGAGGGCCAGCACCGGGCCTTCGCCGATTCGCGAGAAGTCGGCCATGCCGAACGCCAGGGCGACTAGGGTACCGATCACCATCGCCAGCAGAATCGACAAGCGCGAGATGGTCGCGCTACCGACCTTGCTCAGCAGCAACACGGTGGCCAGGGTGAAGGCGGCCAGGCCGATATTGGCCATGCTGCCGAAATCTTCTGCGCTGCTGTTGCCGCCCATGGCCCAGCGTGCCGCCACCGGCATCAGCGTCAGGCCGATGGTGGTGATGACGATGCCGGTCACCAAGGGCGGGAAGAACTTGGTGATCTTGGAGAATATCGGCGTTATCAACAGGCCGATCAGCGCGGCGCCTATCACCGCCCCAAACACCACCGGCAGACCCCCTTCACCGCCATTGGCACCGACTATCGCGACGATGGTCGCCACGCTGGCGAAGGACACGCCCTGCACCAGCGGCAACTGGCAGCCGAAGAATGGCAGGCCGAGCGTCTGCAGCAGGGTCGCCGCGCCGCCAACGAACAGGGATGCGGCAATCAGCAAGCCGATATCGGCGGACGACAGGCCTGCGGCCTGGCCGACGATCAGGGGCACCGCGACGATGCCGCCGTACATGGTCAGGACATGCTGCAGGCCATAGAGCAGGTTGGCGCCCGTGCCGAGGTTTTCATCCTCTGGGCGTGACGTGGTAGGGGTAGAGGTCATGCTGAATCTACTCGCTGTTGTTCTTGTGCGGTCAATGTAGACACTTTGTTGGCATTTTGGCTACTACTTTGTATACATTTTGATGGGTGGCACTCTGCTGAACGAATGCACGAATTTCGGTCATGAAAAGCCTTCCTGCCCTTGTTTATGCCGAATATGACCTGCGTTCTGACCTGGATCCGGGTCATGGCATCGAAACGCAAGGAACATGCCGGGCCAACCCGGTTAAACTAGCGGGCCCCGCACGTGGAGCCGCTTCATGGACATCTTCAGCATTGCCGTGCTGATCTTTCTGGTCACCGACCCCTTCGGCAACATCGCCATCTATATCGCTGCGTTGAAGAACGTCGAACCGCGCCGGCGTCTCTGGATCGCTGCGCGCGAGCTGTTGTTCGCCCTGGGATTGTTGCTGCTGTTTCTCACCTTTGGTGACAAATTCCTCAGCGGCCTGGGTCTGTCGCGGGAGGCAACGGCGATTGCTGGCGCTATCATCCTGTTCGTCATCGCCATGCGCCTGATCTTCCCCAGCCCGCAGGGCCTGCTTGGCGACGTGCCGGATGGCGAGCCGATGCTGGTACCGCTGGCGACCCCGGCAGTGGCCGGGCCCTCTGCCCTGGCTGTGCTGATGACCCTGCGCAATACCCACACCGGGCCGCTCTGGGAGCTCTATCTGGCGCTGATCCTGGCCTGGGCGGCGACGGCATTCATCCTGTTGCAGGCATCGTTCCTGCAACGCTTTCTTGGAACCCGCGGGTTGACGGCGGTGGAGCGGCTGATGGGCATGCTGCTGATCATGCTCAGCGTCGATATGCTGCTCGACAACCTGCAAAGCGTATTCGGTCACGCATGAAATCGATCTGCCTTGCCCTCTTTCTCGTCCTGCTCGCCGGTTGCACTGGCGGCCTGCGCATCGATGACAGCTACACCGCCACCGGCCAGAACAGCCGCGTGCAATATGTCGTGCTGCACTACACCTCTGCCGACTTGCAGCGTTCGCTCAACCTGCTGACGCAGACCGAGGTGAGCAGCCACTACCTGATCGGTGATGCACCGGCGACCGTCTACCGCCTGGTGGACGAGAACCGTCGGGCCTGGCACGTCGGTGTCAGTGAGTGGAAGGGGCGTACCTGGCTCAACAGCACCACGATCGGCATCGAGCTGGTCAACCAGGGTTATTACAACACCCCGGCCGGTCGCTACTGGCAGCCGTTCGCGCCGCAGCAGATCGATACGCTGATCGTGCTGCTCAAGGACATCGTCAAACGCCATCAGCTACCGTTGGGCTCGATCATTGCCCATAGCGACGTGGCGCCGCAGCGCAAGGTCGATCCGGGCCCGTTGTTCCCCTGGAAGCGTCTGGCCGACGAAGGCCTGGTGCCATGGCCGAACGAAGCGGCGGTGGCGCGCCAGCAAGCGCTGTTCGCCACCAGCCTGCCGAGCGTGCAGTGGTTCCAGGAGCAACTGGCGCGCCAGGGCTATACCGTGCCGCAGCATGGCGAGCTGGACGAGGCGACGCGCAACGTCATCGCCGCATTCCAGATGAAATACCGCCCCGCCAACTATGACGGTCAGCCTGATGCCGAAACCGCCGCGCGCCTGCTGGTGCTCAACCTGCAGGCGGGCGCCTGATCACTGCAGCGCCGGGTGAAAGTCTCGCGCATCGCGTGCCCAGAAATCGAGTACTGGCTTGAGGTCGTTCAGGCCGAGTTGCGCCGTGCTGTTTTCCAGCGCCAGGCCGTGCCCCTTGCGCACCACGCGCAGTACGGGTTCGCTGGTGCGCGCGTCGACGGCTTCCAGTTCGATGTAGATGTCGGTATTGCGGTCTCGCGTGCCGGCGGCCGTGCTGGCGGCGGCGATCAGCAGCGCCACGGGTATTACCTCGTAGGCCTTGAGCCCCTCGGTGGATACCGTCACGCCGGTGATCGCACTGCGTAGCACCAGGCTGTCCCGGTTCGGGGTGTCGACCAGCTTCATCTGGCCGCCCTGCATCTCACGCATCAATGCCTGGTGCAGGTAATCGCGCACCTGCTCCAGGGTCTGTGCACTGACCTGTTCGCTGGGCGTGGGCTCGGGGTAGAACGAGGGCTTCTCGATATACAGCGACGGGTAGCGCTCGGCCTGGAAGTCTGGCGATATCCAGCGTAGAACCGGCGTGCCGCTGGCCGAGCGGGCGGGTTGCAACTGCGAGTAATCGGTGAGGTAGCCGGAGAACTGTTGCGGTTGGGTGGTCTGGCTGGCGCAGCCAGACAACAGCAGGGCCGCACTCAGGCTGGCGGCGAGAGAGAGCGAGCGCATCGTCCTTGCTCCTGTGCAGGTGAGGCTTCTCCAGCCTAGACCTCGCCCGGGGTGCCCGCCAGTTCGCTCAGGCGCTGGGCCAGCAGCTTGAAATCGTAGGGTTTGACGATACTGTCAGTGGCGGCTGCGGTGTCGCGGGCGCGCACCTCTTCGAGCAGTTCGCGCTCGTTGTAGCCACTGGCGAACAGTACCGGTAGGGTGGGTCGCAGTTGGCGTGCGGCTTCGACCAGTTCGAGTCCGTCCATGCCGGGCAGACCGATGTCGCTCATCAGCAGGTCGAACGGCTGGTCGCTACGCAGCAGTTCCAGCGCGCTAGTACCGTCGCGCAGGGCATGGACGCGGTAGCCGAATTCCTGCAGCACTTCCACGGTGAGGGTGCGAACGACGTCGTCATCCTCGACCAGCAGAATGGTCTTTGCTGTGCTGGGGTCGGTCTCGGTCATGGGGCTCTCGTTTCGGCGCGCAGAATACGCAAATGTTTGGCAAACTTCGGCGTCTGCGGGCTGTCAGTGTGCCACACGCCTCCCTCTATTAGATAAGAACAGCGAGACAATCATCGAATGGACGTCCCAGTATCGAATGAGTCCGCCATGGACGAGAAAGGTTTCCGCCGAATTCTCAATCGTAACGTCGGGCTGCCGCTCGGCATCGGACTGGCCGGTGCCCTGATCTTTGCCGTGCTGATCAGCTATCTGCTCAATGTGGTGCGCTGGGTGGAGCACACGGATCAGGTGCTCAATCGGGCCAGCGAGGTTTACAAGCTGACGCTCGATATGGAAACCGGCATGCGCGGCTTCCTGCTCAGTGGCAAAGAGGAGTATCTCGCGCCCTATGAGCAGGCCCGCGGCAAGTTTCGTCCGCTGACCGAGCAACTCATCGAGACCGTGGCGGACAACCCGCCGCAGATACAGCGCCTTGATCGCCTGATGGCCCTGCAGGAACAGTGGGATCTGTACGCTCAGGAAGTGATCGCCAGCCGGCGCAATGGCGATAGCTTCCTCGACGATGTGGGCCGTGGCCGCGGCAAGAACCTCACGGACGGCATGCGCCGCGAGCTGGACAGCTTCATCAACAGCGAACGCGAGCTGCGCCAGCATCGCAATGCCGAGGCCAGCAGCACCACGACCTGGGGCGCCGGCACCTACCTGGTGGTGACCATCCTGTTCAGTGCGCTGCTGGCACTGTTCGGTCGCCGCGAGTTGCTCAACCTCTCGCAGACCTATTCGCAGGCCATGGCCAAGCAGGCCGATTACGCCGATGAGCAGCGCCGCCGCGCCTGGCTTGGCAGTGGTCAGAACCTGCTGGCAGAGCGCTTGTTGGGCCAGCCACGGGTGCAGGAGCTGGCCGATCGCACGCTAGAGTTTCTCGCTGAATACCTTGGTTGCGTAGTGGCGGCGCTGTACCTGCGCGACGCCCAGAGCGGCAACCTGCAGCGTGTCGCCGGCTACGGCTTTAGCGGCGATAACATGCAGGAACAGTTCTACAAGGGTGAGGGCCTGGTTGGGCAGGCGGCTCAGGGCCGTCGCCTGGTCTGCCTGGATAACCTGCCGGCTGACTACATCAAGGTCGCTTCCAGCCTTGGCGAAGGTCAACCCGTCAGTGTCGCCCTGGTGCCGCTGCAATCGGAGGAGCGCGTCAACGGCGTGATCGAGCTGGCGTTCATGCGAGTGCTGGAGCCGCGCGAGCGCGAGTTCCTCGAAGCCATCGCTGTCAATGTCGGTAATGCCCTGGAGGCAGCGCGCTATCGCCAGCGTTTGCAGGAAGTGCTGGGCAACACCCAGCAGCTCAACGAAGAACTGCAGACCCAGCAGGAAGAGTTGCGCGCAGCCAACGAAGAGCTGGAACAGCAGGCCCGTGTGCTCAAGGAGTCGCAGGCGCACCTGGAAACCCAGCAGGCCGAACTGGAACAGACCAACGAGAAGCTGTCCGAGCAGGCTCAGGTGCTGGCCGACCAGCGTGACGAGCTGAATCAGCGCAACACCACCCTCGGCCGCATCCAGACACAGCTGGAAGAGCGCGCCGAGGAGCTGCAGCGTGCCAGCCGCTACAAGTCCGAGTTCCTCGCCAACATGAGTCACGAGCTGCGCACGCCGTTGAACAGCTCGCTGATCCTGGCCAAGCTGCTGGCGGAAAACGCCAAGGGCAACCTCGACGACGAGCAGGTGAAGTTCGCCGAGTCGATCTATTCAGCCGGCAACGATCTGCTCAACCTGATCAATGACATCCTCGATATCGCCAAGGTCGAGGCCGGCAAACTCGAGGTTCGTCCCGAGCGCACGCCGCTGGCCAGCATGATCGAAGGCCTGCGCGACGTGTTCGAGCCGCTGGCTCGTGAGCGCGGCCTGAGCTTCGACATCCAGTTGCAGGGTGACTTGCCGGAGATGCTGTTCACCGACCGCCAGCGCGCCGAGCAGATTCTGCGCAACCTGCTGTCCAACGCGTTCAAGTTCACCGACCGTGGCGGCGTGACCCTCAGTGTTTCGCGCCACGACGAAAAGGCCCTGGCCTTCGCCGTACGCGACAGCGGTATTGGCATCGCGGCCGATCAGCAGGAGGCGATTTTCCAGGCCTTCCGCCAGGCCGACGGCACCACCAACCGTCGCTACGGCGGCACGGGCCTGGGCCTGTCCATCTCCCGCGATCTGGCCGGGCTGCTCGGTGGCGCCATCGATGTCAGCAGCACGCAGGGTGAAGGCAGCACGTTCACCCTGCTGTTGCCTGAGCGGCTGGTGGACGGTGGCAGCCAGAGCAAACCGGCCCCGTTGGTGGCGGCTCCGCTCCCTGTTCCTGCTGCACCCATCGTCCCAGCGGCCGTTCCAGCGGCGCCACGTCAGCCAGCGCCTTTCGCCGATGATCGCGAGCACCTGGGCGAGCGTGGCGGGCGCCGCGTGCTGGTGGTGGAGGATGAAGTGCGCTTCGCGCGCATCCTCTTCGATCTGGCCCACGAACTGGGTTACGCCTGCCTGGTCGCCACCTGTGCCGATGAAGGCCTGGAGCTGGCGCGGCAGTTCCGCCCGGACGCCATCCTGCTCGACATGCGTCTGCCCGACGGTTCCGGTCTCGGCGTATTGCAGCGCCTGAAGGACGATGCGCAGACCCGCCATATCCCGGTTCACGTGGTCTCGGTGGAGGATCACAGCGAAGCGGCCCTGCACCTGGGGGCGGTCGGCTATGCGCTCAAACCCACCAGCCGTGATCAGCTCAAGGAGGTCTTCAGCAAGCTCGAGGCCAAGCTCAACCAGCAGGTCAAGCGCGTGCTATTGGTGGAGGACGACCCGCTGCAGCGCGATAGCGTCGCCCGCCTGATCGGCGACGAAGACATCGAGATCACCGCCGTGGCGTTGGCTGGCGAAGCGCTGGAGAAACTGCGCAGCACGGTGTACGACTGCATGATCATCGACCTCAAGCTGCCCGACATGCTCGGCAACGAGCTGCTGCGGCGCATGGCCGAAGAGGACATCTGCTCGTTCCCACCGGTGATCGTCTACACCGGGCGCAACCTGACCCGTGACGAGGAAGCCGAGCTGCTCAAGTACTCGCGCTCGATCATCATCAAGGGCGCGCGCTCACCGGAACGCCTGCTCGACGAGGTCACCCTGTTCCTGCACAAGGTCGAGGCCGAGCTGTCCAGCGAACACCAGCGCATGCTCAAGACCGCGCGCAGTCGCGACAAGCTGTTCGAAGGCCGTCGTCTGCTGCTGGTGGACGATGACGTGCGCAATATCTTCGCGCTCTCCAGCGCACTGGAGCAGAAGGGCGCGGTGGTCGAGGTCGCCCGCAATGGCTTCGAGGCGCTGGAAAAACTGCGCGAGCACGAGGACATCGACCTGGTGCTGATGGACGTGATGATGCCGGAAATGGACGGCTACGAGGCCACCCGGCAGATTCGTCTGGAAGATCGCTGGAAGAACCTGCCGATCATTGCGGTAACGGCCAAGGCAATGAAGGATGATCAGGAGCGCTGCCGTGAGGTCGGCGCCAACGATTACCTGGCCAAACCCATCGATCTGGATCGCCTGTTCTCCCTGATCCGCGTGTGGATGCCCAAGCTGGAGCGCCTGTGATGCCCGATGAAATCGAGCTGCGCCTGCTGATCGAAGCGATCTATCTGCGCTACAGCTACGACTTTCGCGACTATTCGAAGGCTTCGCTGAAGCGTCGTATCCGGCAGGCACAGACCCAGTTGGGCTGCCCGACCATCTCGGCGTTGCAGGAGCGCATCCTGCACGAGCCGAAGGCCTTCATGCAGCTCTTGCAGTACCTCACCATCCCGGTCAGCGAGATGTTTCGCGACCCCGGTTACTTCCTGGCGCTGCGCGAGCAGGTGGTACCGCTGCTGCATACCTATCCGTCGCTGAAGGTCTGGGTGGCCGGCTGCAGCACCGGCGAAGAAGTGTATTCGCTGGCTATCCTGTTGCATGAGGAAGGCCTGCTGGAACGCACCATGATCTACGCCACGGACATCAATCCGCATTCGCTGGAGAAGGCCGAGCAGGGCATCTTCGCCCTCGACAATCTGCGCACCTATACCCAGAACTATCAGCTGTCCGGCGGCAAGCGGGCGTTCTCCGACTATTACTCGGCGGCCTATGACCGGGTGTTGTTCGACAAGTCGCTGCGCGCCAACGTGACCTTCGCCGATCACAGCCTGGCCACTGACAGCGTGTTCGCCGAGACCCACCTGGTGTCCTGTCGCAACGTGCTGATCTATTTCAACCGTGACCTGCAGGATCGCGCCCTCGGTCTGTTCCACGACTCGCTTTGCCACCGGGGTTTCCTCGGCCTGGGCAGCAAGGAAAGCCTGGATTTCTCCGCCTACGCGCAGCAGTTCGAAGCTGTCTCGCGTCCCGAGCGGATCTTCCGCAAGCGATGAGCGAACAACGGATCAACCTGCGCGGCCACCACCGTGTCCCGCTGGAGGCGCTGGTGATCGGCGCCTCGGCTGGTGGCGTGGAGGCGATGTTGCAGCTGCTCGAAGACTTGCCGCTGGACTACCGCTTGCCAGTGGTGTGCCTGCTGCACGTGCCGGATCGCAACGACAGCCTGCTCGCCGACCTGTTCGCGCGCCGTCTGATCCTGCCGGCCAAGGAGGCCGAGGACAAGGAGGGGCTGCGCGGTGGCGTGGTCTACGTGGCGCCGGCCGGTTATCACCTTTCCATCGAAACCGATCGCAGCTTCTCGCTCAGTCGCGAGGAGCCGCGGCATTTTTCACGACCCTCGATCGACATCCTCTTCGAGTCCGCTGCCGACGCCTATGGCGAGCGGTTGGCCGGTGCGCTGCTCACCGGCGCCAACGAGGATGGCGCGGCTGGCTTGCTGGCAATCCAGCGCGCTGGTGGTCTGACTCTGGTGCAGGAGCCTTCCGACGCTCAGGTGCCCACCATGCCGGAGGCGGCGCTGGCGCTGCTGAAACCGGACTTTCTCCTGCCCATCGACGCCATGCGCGCGCTACTGACCGAACTGGATACCCTGCCATGCTGAGGAAGATTGAAGCCAAGGTGTTGATCGTCGACGACTTGCCAGAGAACCTGCTGGCCCTGCGTTCGTTGATTCAATGCGAGGATCGCACCGTATTCGAGGCCAGCAGCGCTGACGAAGCACTGTCGCTGTTGCTCGAACACGAATTCGCCCTGGCCATTCTCGACGTGAAGATGCCGGGCATGAACGGTTTCGAGCTGGCCGAGCTGATGCGCGGTACGGGCAAGACCAAGCACATCCCGATCATCTTCGTCAGCGCCGTTGGCCGTGACATGGACTACGCCTTCAGGGGCTATGAAAGCGGCGCGGTGGACTTCCTGCACAAGCCACTGTCGCCCTTCGAGGTGCGCAGCAAGGTGGCGATGTTCGTCGACCTGTATCGCCACCGTAAGGCCCTGAGCATGCAACTGGAGGTGGTGGAGGCGGCCCGTCGCGAACAGGAGGCGCTGCTCACCGAGTTGCGCGAGACCCAGGGCGAGCTGCAGAAGGCGGTGCAGATGCGTGACGTGTTCATGTCCATCGCCTCGCACGAACTGCGCACGCCGCTCAATGGCCTGATCCTCGATGTGCAACTGCGCAAGCTGCGCCTGGAACAGGGCCGTGACGATGCCTTCACGCCGGATAAACTGCACGAGATGGTGGCTCGCGACGAGCGCCAGATCCGCAGCCTGAGTCGCCTGATCGACGACATGCTGGATGTTTCGCGCATCCGCACCGGCAAGCTCTCCGTGCGTCCGCAGCCGGGTGATCTCGGCGTATTGGCGGGAAGCGTGGTGGAGAGCCTGGCCGCGCAGTTCACCAGCAAGGGCTGCCATGTCGGGCTGCAGGTGGACGGTCCGGCGCCGGTGATGATGGACGAATTCCGCATCGAGCAGGTGCTGGCCAACCTGCTGACCAACGCCCTGCGCTACGGCGGCGGCAAGCCGGTGTCGGTACGGGTGAAGGTAGAGGATGACGTAGTGCGCGCCGAAGTGCGCGACCAGGGCATGGGTATTTCCGAGGCCGATCAGCGCCGGGTGTTCGAGCAGTTCGAGCGGGTGGCGGGATCCAATGTGTCCCAGGGGTTGGGGCTCGGCCTGTTCATCAGCGAGCAGATCGTCCAGGCCCATGGCGGCCGCATCGAGCTGAGCAGCCAGCTTGGCGAAGGCTCCTGTTTCAGTGTGGTTCTGCCCCGTCACGACTGATCGTGCAAATTGCACGTGTCAGGATTCATGCATCTTGCAAAGTGCATGGGGAACCCTCATGCATGAGTTGTTCAACTTATTGATTTAAAAGGATTTTATAGAAGTATTCAGATTGGCATGAGCGCTGCAACAGACAGTCACGTAAGCCCCCGACTGATCTGCTGATGGAGAAGCGCCATGTACATCGTCCGACTGAGCCTGTTCTGCGCCGCTGCATTGCTGGTCAACGGGGCTTACGCCAAAGATTTCTCGGATACGGCCGGTGCCAGTGCCAAGACCGCCGAATTCACCGTTTCCACCCCGCAGGTTCGGGACTATCGCGTCGGCGCCCTGCAGGGCGAGGCCGGTGAGCTGCGCCAGCAGACTTCTCGCGGCCTTCACGACGACGGACAGTGGGTGCGTATCTCCGACCCCGCCGAGACCGAAACCGGCAACCGCGAGCCGCGCCCCGCTGACAGCACCCCGCGCTGGGTGTTCTGACCGACAAGGAGTCCTGCCATGTCCAGAAGTGCTGTGTTTCTGTTGATCATGACCCTCTTGAGCCTGTCCGCCCTGTGGCTGAACCCCGGTCTGGAAGGAACCCCAGCCCTGGCGCTCAAGTGTGCCAGCGGTTTCTTCGGCCTGGCCTTTCTTGGCGCCTTGATGGCCGGCCGCCGCTTCAAGTTCGATCCGGTACTGCGCTGAAGCTGCTTTGATCTTTATCGCGTGAGAGTCAGTGGTGGGCTGAAGCCCACCCTACGCAGCATCTGCCCCCTTCCTCTTATTCCCGCATCTTCAGTCTGCTTACACCGGTAGGTTGAAGTAGAAATTGGCGCCGTCGCCGGGGCGTGACTGGACGTCGAGCCGACCGCCGTGCAACTGCACGATCTCCCGTGCCAACGCCAGCCCAAGCCCGACCCCACCCTTGCGCCGACTGATCTGCACGAACGGCTCGAAGATACGTGCCTGCTGCTCGAAGGGAATGCCCTCACCATCGTCCTGCACGTTGAAGATCACCTGCTCGCCATGGCGGCGTACCTGCAGCCGCACGTGGCCGCTTGGATTGCTGTGGCGCAGGGCGTTGCTGATCAGGTTGTCGAGCAGGCGTTCCAGTTGGGCAGCGTCGACGGCGAGTTGCGGTAGCGGCTCGTGCGCTTCGTTGGTCAGGGTTATTTCGCGCTCGGCTGCCTCGTCAGCGAAGCGCGCCTGGGCTCGCTCGAGCAGCGCAGCCAGGTCGCATGCCTTGCGTTGCAGGGTCTGCAGGCCATTCTGGTAGCGCGAGAAGTCCAGCAGGTTGTCGATCAGCTGCACCAGGCGGCGCATTTCCTCATCGACGGTGCGCATCAGATCCTGTTCGCGTCCCTCTGCCGGCAGCTTGATGCGTTCGCGCAACAGGCTGAATGCCATGTGCATGCCAGTTATCGGCGTGCGCAATTCGTGCGAGGCGCGCAAAACGAATTCGTTGCGTACACGCTCGAAGGCGCGCTGCTTGGTGACATCGCGCAACACCATCACCGCGCCGACGCTACCGCCTTCACGCAGTTGGATCGGGGTCAATGCCCAGGCGAGTAGGCGCACCTCGCCATCGCGTTCGATCTGCAGGTCAGCCGGCGGCTCGCGCAGCAGTTCACCGGCGAGTACCTGGTGCAGGGCTTCGTCCACAGCATGGTCGGGCAATAGCGGCCCGATGGGTTGCTCCAGGATATCGGGGGCCCACGACAGCTGGCGCAGCGCTACCGGGTTGGCGTGCTCGATGTGGCCCTGGGCATCGAGAATGATCAGGCCGTCGTCGATGCTGTCGAGCACCGCTTTCAGGCGGCCCTCGCTGTTGAGCAACTGCTTGAGATTGCTCGAGTGATATTCGCGCAGGGCTTCGGTCATCAGGCCGAAACGGCGGCTGAGTACGGCCAGCTCCTCCACCGGTGAAACCGGCAGCACGACGTCGTATTGGCCACGGCCGAGCTGGTCGGCGGCGCGTGCCAGCATGTCGATGGGCGCACCGAAGCGGCGAGCGATGCCGTGAGCGGTGAGTACGCCGATGGTCAGAACCGCCAGGCCGATGAAAGCGAGCAGTGCGGCGATCAGTTGCGAGCGCTCGCCAGCGCTGTCCTCGGCGGCGATGACGTGGGCGACGACATCGTCCTGTTCTTCCAGCAAGTGGTTGCGCAGGCGTTGGAAGGCGTCGGTGAATGGCTTGTAGGAGGCAAGGTCGTGCGGCGTCTGGCCGGCAGGCGTGCCACTGGCGGCGGCCTGTTCCATCTGATCGTAGAGCTTCGCGGCTTGTTCGAGACCGCTCACGTAGCGATCTCCCAGATTGGCTGTGATGCCTTCGGCGAGGGTCGCGCGAAACTCTTCACGAACCTTGTCCAGGGCCTGCGGATCGGGTTGCTGGTCGATCAGCACGATCAGCTCGTCACCCAGGTGCTGGCGCAGCTTCTGGCCAATCTGCACGGCGGTGAAGCCGCGCTGGATCAGTTCGCTCTGGCTGCGCGCCATCTGCGTGACGCTGTATAGCCCGAGCAGCAAGCCCAGCAACGCCACGGTGATCAGTGCGGAGATGCTGAGGAACAGACGGGTGCGAAGCTTCATGGACAGCTTCATGGGGATTCCCGGTTCAGAGGTTGTATTGCTTGCGTTTGCGATACAGGGTCGAGGTGTCGATGCCCAATGTCTTGGCGGCCATGTCCAGGGTGCTGCTGCTGGCCAGAACCGCGGCGATATGGGCTTTTTCCAGCTCTTCGAGGCTCATGGGCGCGCCGACCCGGACGGTGCTGGTTGGCGTTTCGCTGCTGCCGCCGAGGCCAAGGTGGGCGATTTCCACGGCCTCCTGCTGGCAGATGATGCTGGCGCGCTCGATGACGTTGCGCAGCTCGCGGATGTTGCCGGGCCAGTGATAAGCCTGCAGCGCTGCAGCGGCTTCTGGGCTGAAGCCGCAGGCGGGCCGGCCGTAATCGCTGACGAAGCGGGCGAGGAAGCGTTCGGCCAGCGACATCACGTCTTCGTGGCGTTCGCGCAGTGGCGGCAATTTCAGGGTGATGACGTTGAGGCGGTAGAGCAGATCTTCGCGGAAGCGGCCCGCACGTACCATCTCGTCCAGATCCAGGTTGGTGGCGGCGACGATGCGCACGTCGGCGCGACGGGTGACCGGGTCGCCCACGCGCTCGTATTCCTTGTCCTGGATGAAGCGCAGCAGCTTGGGTTGCAGCGCCAGCGGGAAGTCGCCGATCTCGTCGAGGAACAGGGTGCCGCCATCGGCCTGGCTGACCCGGCCCTGGGTGCTTTCGCTGGCGCCGGTGAAGGAGCCGCGGGCATGGCCGAACAGCTCGCTTTCCATCAGTTCGGCGGTCAGCGATGGGCAGTTGATGGTCACGCAGGTGCGCTTGGCGCGGCGGCTCCAGCCGTGAATCGCGCGGGCCAGCTCGCCTTTGCCGGTGCCCGACTCGCCGAGAATGAGGATGTTGGCGTCGGTGGCGGCGACCTGGCGGGCCGTCTCCAGGATCGCCATCATCGCCGGGCTGTGCGAGTCGAGCCCGTCCTTGGCCTTGCGCACCTCGCCCTCCAGGGCTTCCAGGCGTGCCGCCAGGGTGCGTACTTCCAGCTGCTTGGCAGCGGCCAGGCGCAGTTGATCCGGTGAGCAGGGCTTGACCAGGTAATCGGCGGCGCCGGCCTGGATCGCATCGACGGCGGTGTCCACGGCCGAGTGCGCGGTGACGATCACCACTCGCATCCAGGGGGCCTGGATGCGCATCTGCGCCAGCAGATCCAGGCCGTTGTCCTCGCCCAGGCGCAGGTCGAGGAAGCACAGATCGAACACCTGACGATGCAGCAGCGCTTCTGCCTGTGCCGCACTGCTGGCACCGGCGACGTCATAACCCTCGTCTTCCAGGCAGTAACGGAAGGTACGCAGGATTGCTGCTTCGTCATCCACCAGCAGAATGCGCCCGCTGGTCTGCTCTGAATCTGCCATGAATGTGCTCCGTCTGACTGGTCGATGGAGGTTAGTCAGGGAAAAACCGTGCAAGTTGCACGGCCTGACTGCGTCAATGCTGCAGCCTGCATGGCGTCAGGGTGCCAGCATTGATCATAACCAATTGTTTTTAAATGGGTTTATTTAAAAAAGAAGCTGGCACGGGGCTTGCGATATTCCTTTTATCGTTTCACGAACAGGAGTGAACCCATGCCCCCGTTCAAACCCTTGTTGCTGGCCGCCGGTACCGCGTTGATGCTCGGGCTGACGCCGTTGGCCAGTCATGCTGCCGAAGGTCAGCTGGCCTCGCAATTGGAGGCTGCACGTCAGGAAGGCTCGATCTGGACGGCCTTCGCCCTCAACCGCCACCTCAACCCGTTCAAGCTCGATATCGATGTGGAAGATGGCGAGGCCACCCTGGCCGGTCAGGTCGAAAGCGAGGTGCAGAAGGAGCTGGCCGAGCAGGTGGCCCTGAGCATAGATGGCATCGAGTCGGTGGACAATCACATCGAGGTCACTGGCGAGGCCGCCGAAGGCGAACCACCTGGCCTGGTTCAGCGCCTGGAAGACGCCAGCCTGGCGGCCACGGTGAAATCCAAATTGCTGTGGAACAGCAACACCCGAGGCCTGGACATCCGCGTGCGTGCCGAGAATGGTGCGGTAACCCTCAGTGGTCATGCCCAGACGCCGGCCTCGAAAGAGCTGGCGGGTCAGCTGGCAGCCAACACCGATGGCGTTCGCGAGGTGTTCAACCATCTCAGCATCAGCACCGCCGACAGCAGTAGCAACGAAGTGCAGACGGCGGTGGAGGAGGCGCGCGAGAACATCAGCGATGGCTGGATCACCAGCAAGGTCAAGGCCAGCTTCCTCTACAGCCGCAACCTCGATGCGCTGAACATCGCCGTGACCACCGATGACGGCCTGGTCAACCTGCGTGGCAGCGTATTGAGCAATGCCGAGAAACGCCTGGCGGTAGAAATCGCCCGCAACATCCGCGGCGTGCGCGGTGTGGATGCCGACGCCCTGCGCGTCAGCAGCTGACCGCCGGCCCGATCACGTGCCGCTGGAGCGCGGCCATTCACCACCCTGAGTCAAGGAGTCATTCCATGAGCAGCAAGACCGCACAACTGAACGAACTGATCGAGATCACTCGTGACGGCAAGCGCTTCTACGAGCATGCCCATGACGAGGTCAAGGACATCCGCCTGCAGGCACTGTTTCGCGATATGGCGCGTGCCAAGACCGAGGTGATCGAGGCGCTGAGCGTCAAGGTCGCCGCCAATCAGAGCGAGCCGGCCACCGGTGGCACCATGCTGGGCAAGCTGCGCCAGTTCTACGCCGACACCCGTGCCACCCTGGCCAAGGATGAAGACGCCACCTATGTCGCGCAGTTGGAAGAGTCGGAAGACCGCATCCTGCATGCCTTCGAGGATGCCCTGGAAAGCGCCGACAATGATGTTCGCGTGCTGCTGGCGATGGAAATGCCCAAGGTGCGTGCCTGCCATGACCGCATGCGGGCGTTGAAGCAGAACATGCAGTAATCCCCTGCGCGTCATCCGAGCCCCTGCACGCATTGCGTGCAGGGGCTTTTTATTGGGGCTGGGCAGACCGGACTGGCAAGTTTGTGTGTACTGTACGCAGCGCTATTTATTTCCGGGCCATGGTCATTAACGTGTCGATCTCTCGCACTGGTTTCGCCCCTCACGGGCGAGTCACTTGATTCGCTGCGCTCACCCTTCGGGCCAGCCTGAGGCTGTTACTTCGCTGCGCTTCGTAGCTCTTGCTTGCCCAAGAGAAAGTAACCAAAGAGAAGGGCACCCCGCCATCCGGCCCCGGCTTCGCCGGGGTTCCCTCGTTCCGTCACCGCTCCAGGGGCACGCCGTGAAGGGCCATCCCTGGCCCATCACGGCTCTCGCGGCATCCATGCCGCTCAACCCCTTCCACGCTGACTCCACTCGGCCTCCTGAAGGGGACTTGGGCGTCGTCTGTAACATCGCAGTTGAAGAGCAAAGACATAGACACCGCCAATTTCAATTTCGCGATACTTACAAAAGCTCGCGACCTGGCCCCGTCAGAAACCCGGATGTCGGGGTGCCCTTCTTTGGCACACCTTTCTTGGGCAAACAAGAAAGGTGTGGCGCCCGTAAGGGGCGCAACCCAAGCGCTCAGCGCACGCGGTAACGGATAGTGCTAAGCCCGTAAGCGATACGCACACAAACTTGCCCGTCCGGCGTTACCCGCATGCTCCCCAAACCATCCGAAGCGCCTTTTCTCTGCCGCAACCGAAAGTCGCCTGCGTTCATTTAACTGTCACATTCGTTTCATAGAGTGGTCATGTGGCCTATCGATACTGTGGCCCGTTCCACCAACACTATTCCTGCTAGGAGCAAGGCATGAAACTGAAGCGTTTGATGGCGGCCCTGACTTTCGCCGCCGCTGGCGTAAGCGCGGTATCCGCGGTTGCCGCCGTCGACCCGGCTCTGCCGAACTACGAGAAGACTTCCGGTGTATCGGGCAACCTCTCCAGTGTCGGTTCCGATTCGCTGGCCAACCTGATGACCCTCTGGGCTGAAGAGTTCAAGAAAAGCTACCCGAACGTGAACATTCAGATCCAGGCGGCCGGTTCCTCTACCGCTCCACCCGCCCTGACTGAAGGCACCGCCAACATTGGCCCGATGAGCCGTCCGATGAAGGACAGCGAAATCCAGGCCTTCGAAGAGAAGTACGGCTACAAGCCGACCGCCGTTCCGGTCGCCATCGACGCCCTGGCGGTGTTCGTGCACAAGGACAACCCGATCAAGAGCCTGGACATGGCTCAGGTCGACGCCATCTTCTCCAGCACCCGCCTGTGCGGTGGCGAGAAGGACATCAAGACCTGGGGTGACCTGGGCCTGACCGGTGAGTGGGCTTCCAAGCCGATCCAGCTATTCGGTCGTAACTCGGTGTCCGGCACCTATGGCTACTTCAAGGAAGAAGCTCTGTGCAAAGGCGACTACAAGTCCAACGTCAACGAGCAGCCGGGTTCGGCTTCCGTGGTGCAGTCGATCTCCAGCACCCTGAACGCCATCGGTTACTCGGGCATCGGCTACAAGACTTCCAGCGTGAAGACCGTGCCGCTGTCGAAGAAAGGCGGTGAAGCCTTCGACGCCAACGAAGCCAACGCCCTGGCTGGCAAGTTCCCGCTGGCGCGCTTCTTCTACGTCTACGTCAACAAGGCGCCGAACAAGCCGCTGAGCCCGCTGGATGCCGAGTTCCTGAAACTCGTTCTGTCCAAGCAAGGCCAGGAAGTCGTGGTCAAGGACGGCTACATCCCGCTGCCGAAGAAAGTCGTCGACAAGACCCTGAAAGAACTGGGCATGTAACGACCGCTTCAGGCTGCACACACGAAGCCCGCTTCTCCATGTAGAGGCGGGCTTTGCTACGTCACCGTGCTGTAACTTTTCTGTCATACGAAACCGCTAAATTGGCCGGGCTCGTGAAATAGACGAAAAATGCGGCGCGCTCATGGCCGCGCAGAGACGCTCTCAATCATGAATGACCTGGCTAGTGAAACCATGACCGCCTCCCCCAATTCCCTCGGGCTGGACTTCAACACTCCGGCTCTGCAACGCAAACGCCGCCTGCGCGCATTCAAGGATCGCCTGGCTCGCTGGGGCGTATCCGTCGGTGGCCTTGCCGTACTCGGCGCCATCACCCTGATCTTCTTCTACCTGGCCTATGTCGTGCTGCCGATGTTCCAGGGCGCCGACCTGGAGCAGCGCAAGCCGGTGCAGCCGGCCTGGCTGGCCGAGGCTGGCGCGCCGCTTTTGATGGCGCTGGAAGAGCAGAATCAGGTCGGCATGCGCCTGTCCAAGTCCGGCAATATCCAGTTCTTCGATGCCAAGAGCATGGCGGCGATGAGTGCGGTGGCACTGCCGCTGCCAGCCGGCAGCGAAGTGACTTCGGTCGGTGAGGATCAGCCGGGCAGCAACCGCGTAGCCCTGGGGCTTTCCAATGGTCAGGTGCTGGTGTTCGAGCACAGCTATCGGGTGTCCTACCCCAATGACGTCAAGACCATCACCCCAGTGGTCACTTATCCTTTCGGTGAAGCGCCGCTGACCCTCGACCCGCAAGGTCGTCCGCTGGAGCACATGGGCATCAGCCTCGCCAGCGGTACGTTGCTGGTCGCCGCTTCCGTGGGTAGCGAGCTGCACGCGGTGAGCCTGAGCCGCGAAGAGAACCTGATGACCGGCGAGGTCAGCACCAACGAGGAGCGTCTGGCGCTGCCGCAGATCGCCGAGCCGATCAAGGAGCTGATCATCGATCCGCGCCAGCAGTGGCTGTACGTGATCAACGGTCGTGCCACCGCTGACGTTTTCGATCTGCGTCGCAACGCCCTCAACGGCCGCTACAAGCTGCTCAACGACGGCGCCACCGACGTGACCTACGCCACCTCGCTGCTCGGCGGCATCTCGCTGCTAATCGGTGACAGCAAGGGCGGTATCGCGCAGTGGTTCATGGTGCGTGAAGAAGACGGCAAGGCTTCGCTGAAGCTGGTGCGCGACTTCAAGATGGCCGGCCAGCCGATTGCCCAGATCATCTCCGAGCAACGCCGCAAGGGCTTCATCGCCCTGGATACCGCCGGCAATCTGGGTATCTTCCACAGCACCGCACACCGCACCCTGCTGGTCGAGCCGGTCGCCGAAGGTTTCACCATGGCCGCCCTGTCGCCACGCGCCAACCGCGTGCTGGTGGAGAGTAACGGCCAGCTCGAGCGCCTGCTGATCGACAACCCGCACCCGGAGATTTCCTTCAGCGCGCTGTGGGGCAAGGTCTGGTACGAAAACTACGACAAGCCGGCGTACGTCTGGCAGTCCACCTCCGCCAGCACCGACGCCGAGCCCAAGCTGAGCCTCGCGCCGCTGGCCTTCGGTACCCTGAAAGCGGCGTTCTACGCCATGCTGCTGGCGGCTCCGTTGGCCATCGCCGCGGCGATCTACACCGCCTATTTCATGGCCCCGGCCATGCGCGGCAAGGTCAAGCCGGTGATCGAGCTGATGGAAGCGCTGCCGACGGTGATCCTCGGTTTCTTCGCCGGTCTGTTCCTCGCGCCCTATGTCGAGGGACATCTACCCGGCATCTTCAGCCTGTTGATCTTCACCCCCATTGGCATCCTCCTGGCCGGCTTCATCTGGAGCCGCCTGCCGGAGTCCGTGCGCCTGCGCGTGCCGGATGGCTGGGAAGCGGCGCTGCTGATCCCGGTAATCCTGCTGGTCGGCTTCATCTCCCTGAGCATGAGCGGGCACGTGGAGAACTGGCTGTTCGACGGCAACATGCGTCAGTGGCTGAGCAACGACCTGGGCATTCCGTTCGACCAGCGCAACGCCCTGGTGGTCGGCCTGGCCATGGGCTTCGCGGTGATCCCGAACATCTACTCGATCGCCGAAGACGCCGTGTTCAGCGTACCCAAGAGCCTGACCTTCGGTTCCCTGGCGCTCGGTGCCACGCCGTGGCAGACCTTGACCCGCGTGGTGATCCTGACCGCCAGCCCGGGCATCTTCTCGGCGGTGATGATCGGCATGGGCCGCGCCGTCGGCGAGACCATGATCGTGCTGATGGCCACCGGCAACACGCCGATCATGGACATGAACATCTTCGAAGGCCTGCGCACCCTGGCCGCCAACGTGGCGGTGGAAATGCCGGAGTCGGAAGTGGGCGGTACGCACTACCGGATTCTGTTCCTCTCGGCGCTGGTGCTACTGACCTTCACCTTCGTCATGAACACCCTGGCCGAGCTGGTGCGTCAGCGCCTGCGCGTCAAGTACGCTTCGCTCTGAGGACTGCAAGACTATGTCCGTGAAACAGAACAACATGAAATCCTGGTTCAAGAGCGGTTCGCCTTGGATCTGGATGAACGCTGGCGCGGTGTCCATCGCCATCATCATGGTCGTCGGCCTGCTGGCGGTGATCACGGTGCGCGGCCTGGCGCACTTCTGGCCGGCCGACATCATCGAAGCCAAGTACCAGGTGCCAGGGCAGGAAGCCAAGCTGATGGCCGGCGCCGTGGTGCAGATCGAGGAAATCCCGCGTGCACGCCTGGCGGCTTCCGGCTTGCCGGTGGACGCCTCCGGCGGCGAGTTCATGACCCGCGAGCTGATCAAGGTGGGCAACCGCGACCTGTACGGCGCGGACTTCACCTGGGTGGTCGGTGAGTGGCTGAGCGACCAGCACCGTCCGGTGGACATCACCGCCTTCGAGCGCCGCGAGTGGGGCAACTTCTACGGCTACCTGGTCAACGTCAAGGAAAACGGCCAACTGGTCGCCGAGGGCGATGCGGCCTGGCCGGAGCTGCAGAAGCGTCTGGCGCGGGTGGATGACCTGCACACGCAGATCGTCAAGATCGAGAAGGCCGACATCGGCCGTATCAACGCCGGCCTCGAGCGCGTGCGTCTGAAGACCCGCAAGCTGGAACTCAACGGTGAGCTGAGCGCCGCCGCGCAAGCCGACCTGGCCGCCGAGCGCGCGCAGTGGGACGCCGAGTACAAGGTGCTGGAAGCCGAACTCAGCTCGCGTTACGAGCAATTCAACCGCGACAGCATCACCGTGCGTTCGGCCGATGGCCGCGAGCAGCAGATCAGCCTCGGCAAGGTGGTGCGCGCGTATCGCCCGAATGCCATGTCGACCCTGGACAAGCTCGGTTTCTACGGCAGCAAGGTGTGGGAGTTCGTCAGCGACGACCCGCGTGAGGCGAATACCGAGGGCGGTATCTTCCCGGCGATCTTCGGCACCATCATGATGACCCTGATCATGGCGGTGATCGTCACCCCGTTCGGCGTGATCGCCGCCATCTACCTGCGCGAGTACGCCAAGCAGGGCCCGCTGACGCGGGTGATCCGCATCGCGGTGAACAACCTGGCGGGCGTTCCGGCCATCGTTTACGGCGTATTCGGCCTGGGCTTCTTCGTCTACGTGCTGGGCGGTTCGATCGACCGCCTGTTCTTCCCGGAAGCCGCGCCGGCACCGACCTTCGGCACGCCCGGCCTGCTCTGGGCCTCGCTGACCCTGGCGTTGCTCGCCGTACCGGTGGTGATCGTCGCCACCGAGGAAGGTCTGGCGCGTATCCCGCGGGCGCTGCGTGAAGGCTCGCTGGCGCTCGGTGCGACCAAGGTCGAGACCTTGTGGCGCGTGGTGCTGCCGATGGCCAGCCCGGCGATGATGACCGGCCTGATTCTCGCCGTGGCCCGTGCCGCCGGTGAGGTGGCGCCGCTGATGCTGGTGGGTGTGGTGAAACTTGCGCCCAGCCTGCCAGTCGACGGTAACTACCCTTACCTGCACCTGGATCAGAAGATCATGCACCTGGGCTTCCACATCTACGACGTCGGTTTCCAGAGCCCCAACGTCGAGGCCGCGCGACCGCTGGTGTACGCCACCGCGCTGCTGCTGGTACTGGTGATCGCGATTCTCAACCTGACGGCCATCTACCTGCGCAACCGCCTGCGCGAGAAGTACAAGGCCCTGGATCATTGATTGGAGCGGCAAGCCCCTCACATGGGGCTTGCGGCCTGTAGCTTGCAGCCTGGCGCTGCGAACGGAGTGAGCATATGCAACACGAAAACGCTACCCACGGTATCGACATCTCGGCCCTGGGCCGTGACAAGCAGAGCCTGAACCTGGCCAACGAAACCGTGGCCATCCAGGTGCCGGGTCTGAATCTGTACTACGGCGACAAGCAGGCGCTGTACGACGTCAAGATGAACATCCCCAAGCAGCGCGTGACGGCGTTCATCGGCCCGTCCGGCTGCGGCAAGTCAACCCTGCTGCGTACCTTCAACCGCATGAACGACTTGGTCGACGGTTGCCGCGTGGAAGGCGAGATCAACATCGACGGCCGCAACATCTATCGCAAGGGCGAGGATGTGGCCGAGCTGCGCCGTCGCGTCGGCATGGTGTTCCAGAAGCCCAACCCGTTCCCCAAGAGCATCTACGAGAACGTGGTGTATGGCCTGCGCATTCAGGGCATCAACCAGAAGCGCATCCTCGACGAGGCCGTCGAGTGGGGCCTGAAGAGCGCCGCGCTGTGGGATGAAGTGAAAGACCGTCTGCACGATTCGGCCCTCGGTCTCTCCGGTGGCCAGCAGCAGCGTCTGGTGATCGCCCGTACCGTGGCGGTGCAGCCCGAAGTGCTGCTGCTCGACGAACCCTGCTCGGCACTCGACCCGATCTCCACGCTGAAGGTCGAAGAGCTGATCTACGAACTGAAATCCAAATACACCATCGTCATCGTGACCCACAACATGCAACAGGCGGCGCGTGTCTCCGACTACACCGCATTCATGTACATGGGCAAGCTGATCGAGTTCGGCGATACCGACACGCTCTTCACCAACCCGGAGAAGAAGCAGACTGAAGACTACATCACCGGTCGTTACGGCTAAGGCCATGGCAAATACTCCCTGGCTTTGTCGGGCGCCGTACTGTCAGCGCGCGCCCTTCGCGCCAGAGAGCATTTTCCAAGGGCCTTAGTGCTGAAACTCAACGTGTAGGGTGCGCTGTGCGCACCATGGCCACCCAAGCCGGCAGCATTTGTGGAGCGATTGCAATGATCAACAAAGACAGCCTCACCCATCACATTTCCCAGCAGTTCAACGCCGAGTTGGAAGAAGTCCGCAGCCACCTGCTGGCCATGGGCGGCCTGGTGGAAAAGCAGGTCAACGACTCGGTGACCGCGCTGATCGAGGCCGATTCCGGCCTGGCCCAGCAGGTGCGCGAGATCGATGACCAGATCAACCAGATGGAGCGCAACATCGACGAGGAGTGCATCCGCATCCTCGCCCGCCGCCAGCCGGCCGCTTCCGACCTGCGTCTGATCATCAGCATCTCCAAGTCGGTGATCGACCTGGAACGCATCGGCGACGAATCGACCAAGATCGCCAAGCGCGCCATCCTCCTCAGCGAGGAAGGCGAGGCGCCCAAGGGGTACGTCGAGATCCGCCACATCGGCGACCAGGTGCGCAAGATGGTGCAGGACGCCCTCGACGCTTTCGCCCGCTTCGACGCCGACCTGGCCCTGGCCGTGGCCCAGCACGACAAGACCGTCGACCGCGAATACAAGACCGCGCTGCGCGAGCTGGTCACCTACATGATGGAAGATCCGCGTTCGATCTCGCGCGTGCTCAACGTGATCTGGGCGCTGCGCTCGCTGGAACGCATCGGCGATCATGCGCGCAACATCGCCGAACTGGTGATCTACCTGGTACGTGGCACCGACGTTCGCCACATCGGCCTGACGCGCATGCGCGAAGAAGTCGAGGGTAAGTCCAACGACTGATGCCTGCTGTGTGCCGAACGGCCCGGGATTTCCCGGGCCGTTTCGTTTGCGCGATTTGTTGCGCGGCCGACGTTTTCCGTTGGCCTTTGGCGACTGGCCATGACTATGCTTATCGTCATTCGTACAGGAGTGGCCGATGAGCAAAGTCAGTGTGCTGGTGGTGGACGACGCGACCTTTATCCGTGATCTGGTCAAGAAAGGGCTGCGCGATCACTTTCCCGGCGTACAGATCGAAGAAGCGATCAACGGCCGCAAGGCGCAGCAGATGCTGAGCCGCCAGGAGGTCGACCTGATCCTCTGCGATTGGGAAATGCCGGAGATGTCCGGCCTCGAGCTGCTGACCTGGTGCCGCGAGCAGGACAACCTGAAAACCACGCCTTTCATCATGGTCACCAGCCGTGGCGACAAGGAGAACGTGGTGCAGGCCATTCAGGCCGGCGTCTCCGACTACATCGGCAAGCCCTTCTCCAACGAACAGCTGGTGACCAAGGTGAAGAAGGCCTTGAGTCGCGCCGGCAAGCTGCAAGCCCTGGCGGCCAGCGCGCCGCCGAAGATGCTCAGCAGCGGCGGCTTCGCCAATGATTCGCTGGCAGCGCTGACCGGTGGCAAGGCCGAAGTGGTAAAACCCAGTGCTCCGCCGCCGGCAGCTGCGGCCCAGGCTGCACCCAGCGCCGCACCGGCGTCGGCTGCGCCGAGCAAATCGCCGGCCGGTCGCGGTCAGGGCCAGCTGCGTCTGCCGGCCGGCAGCATGGCCTGTGTGATCAAGGCGCTGAGCCTCAAGGAGGCGCTGCTGGTGGTCAAACGTACCGAGCTGTTGCCCCAGGTGCTGGAGAGTGCGGTGCTCGACCTGGAGCAGGGCGAGGCTGCGGAAACCGCGCGGCTCAATGGCTATCTGCATGCTGTCGCGGCATTCGAGCCAAAGCCTGACAGCGAGTGGCTGCAACTGACGTTCCGCTTCGTCGACCGCGACCCGCAAAAGCTCGACTACCTGTCGCGCCTGATCGCCCGGGGCACTGCGCAGAAGCACTTCGTTCCCGGCGCGTAGCGGATCACATGCCGGGGTAGGGTGCGCCATGCGCACCTGAAGATCGACGCTGCTGCCATGGTTGTGCACGGGCCCCACGACACACTACGCCAAGACACCGTCCTACTCCTGGCCCTAACGCCACTCGTTTCGCCAGCGCAATACAGAGCAGATGGCCGATCGATGGCGGTGCGTCGGTTCACAGCCTGACGGTCGGTCGCTCGCAGGCGCTGCGATGCACTGCTAGTCTTGCTAACCCGGATATCGAAAAGCCATAAGATCCGAGTCGTTATGCTAGGGCGTCTGATTTTCTTCTGCAGCCTGCTGGTTCTCAGTAGCCAAGCCGCTGCCCTGACCATCTACAAGTACGTCGACAAGAACGGCGTAGTGACCTATAGCGACCAGGCCGCGCCTGGCGCGCAGGTGTTCGTGTTCAACGACCGCATGGTCGAGCGCCTGGACAACCAGGTGAAGCTGGAAACCAAGAAACACGAAGCCGGCGAGACCCTGCTGATCCGCAACGACCTCTTCGCCCCGGTGGAAATCGAGCTGAAGCTCGAGCAGGTGGAAAACGCCATCGGCGCGCCGGACAAGCCGATCCGCTGGGTGCTGCCGCCGCGCAGCAATATCCGCCTGGCCACCCTGACCGCGCAGGACGCTTCCAAGCCGCTGCGCTACAAGCCCAGGTTGCGCTATGCCCTCGGCGATCCGCGTCTGCAACCGAGCATTCACCGTTATCCGCTGCCCTGGCGCGGCGGCCCATTCCGTCAGACCCAGGGTGCCAACGGCACCTACAGCCACTTCACCGCCAAGGGCCGTTACGCGGTGGATATCGCCATGCCTGAAGGCACGCCCATCGTCGCTGCGCGTGCCGGGGTGGTGGTGAAGACCGAGAACCAGCAGAGCGGACGCGGCAACAACCCGGCCGGCAACTTCGTGCGTATCCTGCATGACGACGGCACCATGGGCGTCTATCTGCACCTGATGAAAGGCTCGGTCGGCGTGCGCGAAGGCCAGCGGGTGGAAACCGGCAGCCTGCTGGCGCGTTCGGGCAACACCGGCAACAGCACCGGCCCGCACCTGCATTTCGTGGTGCAGCGCAACGTCGGGTTGGCGGTGGAATCCATCCCCTTCAATTTCCGCCAGCCGGTCAACAGCCTGCCCAACTTCGCCGTCGGTGGCGAATAGCCTGCTGCCAACACCCGCCTGAATATCTCGCCCTGAACCTGTCGCGTGTTCACCGCCGTTCGCGTTTTCGCCGTGGTGCGGTGTCAGCGGTGCGCATGGCGCACCCTACGGGTGTGCAGCACATCATCCGCATTGCGTAGGGTGCGCTGCGCGCACCGCGAACGCGTGCCGATATGGCGGGTTGGCAGCGACGTACACGGCGTCGGCTACGGCTGAATTTGCCGCGCGTTAGCGCATCCTCAGCGCTCCCGTCGTTACGCAGTGTCAGCGGTGCGCATGGCGCACCCTACGGATTTTGGCCTTACGCAGGGTGCGCTGTGCGCACCGCGATCTTCGCGTCTCTGTGCCTTAAGCCAGACCTTCCTGATGTCGCCTGTGTAAGGAGCACGTCCGCCTGTTGCGCGACGCAGGCGGAAGTCGCCCTTCCGCCCGCTTTCCGCAGTCGCGCGAGCGGAAAGGATCTTTCACCTGGCGGTTTGCTGGAAGCCCTCTAAATCAAGGGTTTCAGCTGTTGGCACCGCTATTGCTATCACACAGGAAAACGGGTGTCCGACTATGGCTATCGATTCAGATTACGTTCAAAGCATGGCGACCCAATTGGCCCAGTACGAAGTGCAGGGCCAGTTGGCCAAGGCCAATCGCAACGAGGCTGCCTACAAGTCGCAGCTGGGGGCGCTGACTGCGCTCGATACCGCGCTGAAGACCTTCAAGACGGCTGCCAGCGGGCTCAAGCTCGCCGGTAGCAGCATGCTGGTCAACAGCGCGACCTTCAGCCAGGAGGGTTATGCCAGCGCCACGGTTGGCAGCAAGGCGGTACCCGGCAGTTACGATTTCTTCGTTCAGCAACTGGCCAGCAAGAGCCAACTTGCCCTGCAAGGGTTGCAGGGGAGTGATCTGGGCAGTGGCAGCCTGACCATCGGCCAGGGCAGCGACTCCTTCAATGTCGACCTGGGTGCGGTGAGCACCCTCGACGAGTTGGCCGCGGCGATCAACGGGGCCAGCGACAACAAGGGCGTCAAGGCGACCCTGGTGCGCAGCAATGGCCAGGTCAACCTGGTGCTGACCAGCGAGAAGACCGGCGCCGATCAGGCCATCAGCCTGACGGCCAACGGTAATACCGCCTTCGAGACCGCTGTCGCCGGACGCCAGGAACTGTCCGTGGCGCGCGACGCCATCGTGCGCCTGGGCGGTGAGAACGGTATCGAGCTGACCAGTAGCAGCAACACCTTCGACAACGTCATCGACGGCGTCAGCCTGACCTTCAACAAGGCCCACAAGAGCGGTGACACCCCGGTCACCATCGACATCGGCCAGGATCAGAAAGCCACCAAGGAGAAAGCGCAGACCTTCGTCAGCGCCTTCAACGCGCTGATGACCAGCTTCGACTCGCTCACCGCCAGTGGTGGCGAGAGTGGCACGCGTGGCGTATTGGCTGGCGATGCCAGCGTGCGGGCCATCGAGAGCATGCTCAATCAACTGGTGCGTACCTCGTTCGGCGGGGTGAGCCTGACCGAGTTCGGCATCGTCGCCGACCGCAACGGCAAGCTGACCATCGACAACGCCCGCTTCGAGAAAGCCGTGGCGGCCAACCCGGAAGGCTTCGAGAAGCTGTTCACCGACAAGGGCAACCTGCTCGACACCCTGGACAAGAACCTGGCGGTCTACACCAGCAGCGCCGGTGGCCTGCTGACCAGCCGCAAGGACACCCTCAACAGTCAGCTGCGTCGTGTCGACCAACAGTTCGACACCATCCAGAAGCAATACGACTCCTACTACAGCCGCTATCTCCGTCAGTACACCGGTCTCATGCAGACCATGGCGGCGATGGAGCAGACCTACGGAATGTTCTGATGAGTGCCTACAACCTCAACGAAAGTTACGACAGCTATCGCACCGTGGATCTCGAGGCGCGCGCTGCTGCCGCCTCGCCCTACGAACTGGTGCTGGTGCTGTTCGACGGTCTGCTCGACGAGCTGGCGCGTGCCCGTGGCCACATCGAGGCCAAGCGCTACCAGCAGAAGGGTCAGTCGCTGGAGAAGTGCCTGAACATCCTCAACGGCCTCAATGGCGCCCTCGACTACGAGAACGGTGGCGAGCTGGTGCAGGGCCTGGCGCGGCTTTACGACTACTGCATCTACCGCCTCTCCGACGTCAGCGTCAGCCTGTCGCTGGAAGGTCTGGACGAAGTGGTGGGCCTGCTTGGCGTACTGCGCGAAGGCTGGGAAGGCGTGAATGCAACGCGCAAGTGAACTGCGCGCCCTGCAGCAGCTGCATGGCCAATTGGCCGAAGCGCTGGAGCAGGGCGACTGGGCGCGCATCGGCGAGATCGACTCGGTGATCCGTTCGTGCCTGCAGCTGCTGGCCGGACTGCCTCGCCTCAGCGACGAGGTGCGCGAGGCCAAGCGGCGCCTGCAGCAATTGCACGGGCAGGCGCGCATCGCCTGTGCCGAGGAGTGCGAGCGGCTGCGCCGTCTGCTGTTGACGCATCTGGAATATGCCGAGGGGCGCAGCGCCTACATGCGCGTCGACCTGTATCAGGGTGGGAGATAAAGGATGCTGCAAGCGATCAATCCGAACGCACAGGTCAGCCTGACGGGCTCCGGCACCGAAGCCTTGCCAGCTGGCTTCGCCCAGGCGCAGGGCGCCGAGGGCGACACACCGGCGTTCGAGCTGCAACTGGCGCTGCGCGGTTTTGCCGCCGCCGAGGCGCAACAGCCGTTGCCGCAGAGCAGCACGCCGGTTCAGGTAACCGTCACCGAGGCGGACGCCGAGCAGTGGCTGGCCAGCGTGCTGGGCCAACAGGCCGTGCGTGTCGAGGCGCGCGATGTCGCTGCGCCGCAGGAGGAGCAGGAGCCGCTTGATGAGCAGGCTGAGGCCATCGCATTGCCTGAACACGCCGAGCTGGTGTTGGCACCGCCGGTCGTGACCCCGCCAGCGGCCGGCAACAGCGCACCAGCGGTGGATGCAGAGTTGCCGGTTGCCTCGCGTCAGGCGCCAGTGGTCGCGCTGCAGAACGCTTCCCTGAGCCTGTCGATGGAGCCGGAACGCGCGGCGTCGACGCAGGTTCTACCGACCCTCGATGCGCCTGAAACCACGCTTCTCGAGCGTCTGCCGGCAAGTGCTGCCGAGGGCGACAAGGTTGCGCCTGCCACATCCGCCAACCCGCAGACGGCAGCGCAGCCGCTTGCCGCCGAGCGCCCCCTCAAACTGCATGCGCCGCAAGCGCAGTGGGGCGAGCAGATGCTGCAGAGCCTGCGCGAGCACGTCGACCTGCAGATCAATCAACGTATCCAGAACGCCACGATCCGTCTCGATCCCCCCGAGCTGGGCAGCCTGGAGATCTACCTGAGCCACGAGTCCGGCCGTCTCAGCGTGCAGTTGTCGGCAGCCAACGCCGATGTCGTACGCCTGCTGCAACAGACCAGCGAGCGCCTGCGCCAGGAGCTGGTCGGGCAGAACTTCGTGCAGGTCAACGTGCAGGTTTCCGCCGATGCGCAGGGTGGTCGCCAGCAGGGGCAGGCGCAGCATCAGGCCTGGTTCGGCGAGGAGCCGGTACGGGCCGCGCATATCAACGGGGCCGATGACGGTCGCCACAACCCGGATTCGATCAGCGACGTGCTGGTCACCGTCTAACCCTTGCGAGTTAATCGAGAAGCCTCATGACAATGCCGCGGATCATCCTGCTACTGCTTATCTTCAACACCCTGGTGGTGATCGGCAGCACCGTCTTCAACTACGCCACGTTGCGCTCGATGCAGTCGGGGCAGCCGCTGTTCGGCCTGTCCAGCACCAGCGAGGAGGAGGAAGAGGCCACCAGCGAATACCGTTTCTTCCCCATCGAGAAGGTCATCGTCAGCCTCAAGGGCGACAGCCGCGAGCATTACTTCGTGCTCGATCTGGTGCTGCAGGCCGAGCTCGAAACCGATCCGAAGAAGCTCGAACAGATCGACCCGATGGTGCGCAACTCGGTGGTCGCCCACCTGTCCGCGATGACCTTCGAGAAGCTGCGCGGCATGCCCATCCCCGAGTTGCAGAGCACGCTGGAAAGCGCGCTGTTCGATGACTTCGCCAGCAAGAAGCTGGCGATGCCATTCGCCAACGTGCTGGTCAGCAAGCTGATCGTCCAGTAGAGAGCAGACCCTGCCCATGAACGCCACCTGCGCCATCGACTACCGCTACGCCGCCGAACAGGGCGGAGCCGCGCTGTTCGCTCCCGGAGCCGAACAGAAGTGGCTGTTGCAGTACCTGCCGCTGGTCAAGCGCATCGTCAGCCAGCTGGCGTTGCAGGCCAATCAGGTGCTCGACCGCGAGGACATGGAGCAGATCGGCCTGATGGGCCTGCTCGACAGCCTGCGCCGCTACGGCACGCCGGACGAGCAGTTCGGTCGTTTCGCCGCGCTGCGGGTACGCGGTGCCATCCTCGACGAGCTGCGCCGCCAGGACTGGCGCCCGCGCCAGGTGCGTCAGCAGACCCACAAGATTCGCGATGCCATCCGCCAACTGGCGCGGCAACTGGGGCGCGTGCCGCAGGAGGAGGAAATCCTCCAGGCGGCCGGGATCAGCGCCAAGGATTACCAGGAGTTCCTCCAGGCCGACGCCTGCGAGGCCATCGAGAGCCTCGACGAGCTGCTGCAGAACGGTCACGAGGGCTTCGCCTGTGGCGCCAGCGGCGTCGAGGATCGCGTGCTCAAGGAGCGTCTGCTGGCGCAGGCACTGAGCCAGCTCAGCGAGCGCGAGCGTCTGGTGCTGACCCTTTACTACCAACACGAGCTGAGCCTCAAGGAAATCGCCCTGGTGCTGGAGCTGAGCGACGCCCGCGTCTGCCAGTTGAGCAAGCAGGCGATCGCCAAGGCCAGTCGTTACCTGAACGAGAGAGGCTAGGGTGCAGAAGTTATTAGGTGCATTGATCATCGTGGCCTGCGTGCTCGGTGGCTACGTCATGGCGCATGGCGAGCTGGCCATGCTCTGGCAGCCGGCCGAGGTGATCATCATCGTCGGTGCGGGTTTTGGCGCTCTGGTCGTCGCCAACCCCAAGGACGTGCTGATCGAGATGCTTCACCAGATCAAGGGTGTGTTCGTCTACAAGAAGCGTGGCGAGGAGTTCCAGCGCCAGTTGCTGATGCTGCTCTATGAACTGCTGGAAATGGTCGACGTCGGTGGCCTCAAGGTGCTCGATGCACATATCGAGGAGCCGGAGCAGAGCGATCTATTCGCCAAGTACCCGCTGATCCGTCAGGAAAAGAACCTGATGGCGTTCATCGCCGACAACTTCCGCCTGATGGCCATGGGCAAGATCAGCGCGCATGAGCTCGAAGGCTTCCTCGAACAGGAGCTCGAAGCTATGGAACATGTGCTGATGCAGCCGTCGCGCTCGCTGCACAAGATCGGCGAAGCCATGCCGGGCTTCGGCATTCTCGCGGCGATCCTCGGCATCGTCATCACCATGGGCAACATCGGCGGCTCGGTCGCCGAGATCGGCGCCCATGTGGCGGCGGCGCTGGTGGGCACATTCCTCGGCATCTTCATGTGCTACTGCGTGATGGAGCCGCTTTCCAGTGCCATGGGCCAGCGCATCAAGACCGAGATGTCGGCGCTCGAATGCGTGCGCACCACGCTGGTCGCCCACGTCGCCGGCAAGCCCACGCTGCTGGCGGTGGATGCCGGGCGCAAGCTGATCGAGCAGGACGTCAAGCCGGCGTTCAAGCAGTTGGAAATCTGGGTCAACCGCTACGAAGATGAAAGGGACGCGGCATGAGACCGCGCGGCGGTGACGGCCACGAGATCATCATCAAGCGGCGTGGCAAGAAGGGCGGTCACGACGAGCATGGTGGTGCCTGGAAGGTGGCGTTCGCTGACTTCACCATGGCCATGATGGCGCTGTTCATGGTGCTGTGGATCATCCAGCCGCAGACCCAGGAAGCCAGCCGCGCCAATGCCGACATGATGAACAACCCGCTGGTCGATGGTGGTGCCGGTATCTTCGACGGTACCAGCCAGACGCCACTGGATCTCGACGGCGTACCGGTGCAGGTCAGCCCGCGTCAGGACCGCATCAACCAGGCGCGCACCCCGCAGGAAGATCCCGGGGCCACGCTGGGCGACGGTCAGCCGGGTGAGCCGCGTCGCCCGCACTATGCCGAGCCGGCGCAGATGCAGGAGCTGGCCAAGCTGATGGAACAGTTGGCGCTGCAACTCGATGCCGAGGCCAATATCGAGGTGCAGGTGGTGCCGCAAGGGCTGCGCATCCTGATCAAGGACGATGCCCAGCGTTTCATGTTCAGCCGTGGCAGTGCGCGTCTCGATCCGCATTTCGCCACCTTGCTGCAACGCCTGGCGGGCATTCTGGCCAAGGTCGAGAATCACCTGATCATCAGCGGCCATACCGATGCCACGCCCTACCGTGGCGTGGTTGGTGGCTACAACAACTGGAACCTGTCAGGCGACCGTGCGCTGCGTGCGCGCAACGTGCTGGTCGAGGCCGGCCTGCCGACCGACAGCGTGCTGCAGGTCACCGCGCAGGCCGACGGCATGCCGCTGCTGCCGAATGACCGGGAGAACGGTGCCAATCGCCGGATCGAACTGTTGCTGCTGACTAGCCAGGCGGAGGGCCTGTATCGCGAGTTGTTCGGTGAGGCGCAGGCGCGGGTGGAATATCGAAGCGAAGGCGCCAAGTTCAATGCGCCGGATTCGTAGGGCGTACCGATCCGCCCTACAGGCCGCGGGAAAGGCAATAGATCTGGCGCGTTTCCAGGGCGTAGAGGCAGTCGTTGAAGTGGGTCAGGCGAATGGTCGAACCCTTGTGCCGGCCGTAGAGCAGGTTGAACACCAGCTCGTCGTCGGTCTCGCTGGCCAGCCCGGTGACCTGGCCGTCTTCGACGCGCAGGCGGTAGTTGCCGAGGAAGCCGTAATCCACCACGCCCGAGGTTTCCAGAATGCTCGCGCCCTGGCGGGTCATGGCGTAGAAGCGCCCGTCGCTGACCTGCAGGCTGTGGCTGATATCCAGCACCTGGCCATTGCTCAGTTGTACCTGGCCACTGGACTGGTAGCGGCCGCTGAGTTCGGCACTGGACTTGAAGCTCAGCCACAGCGCGAGCATGCCCAGCAGCATCGCCAGGGCGGCAGTCAGTACGGTCAGCAGCCAGCCTCGGCTGAGTCCGCGTTGTATGCACTGGCTCATGGCAGGCACCTGCTCAGTTGGGCATCCGCCACCTGGTTCAGCTGGCTGGCGTGCAGCATCAGCGAGCGCACCGAGCCGTTGTGTTGCAGGCACAGCAGTTCGTAGAAGTCGCCGCGCAGGCTGAGCACCAGCTGAGTCGGCTTGCTCGCCAGCGCGTTCAGGCGACTGGTCAGGCCATGCGTCTGCAGGATCAGTTGCTGCAGTCGTTGCGGCTCCTGATCGACGTAGCGCACGTTGAGCGTGCCCAGGTTCATTTCGCTGCTGTGCAGGTCTTGCGGCTGGCTGATCTGGTAGAGGTAGAGAAACTGACCGAGGCCCAGCACGCTGAACAGCGAGAGCAGGATGACCCAGGACGCACGCTGGCGTCCGTGGCGGCGCAGGAAGGCCGGTTGCGGCGGCATCGGGTTGGCCGGTTCGGCGACCTCGCCGATGTCGTCGATGTTCGGTGGATAGACCAGGTGATTGGGGTTGAGCAGGTAGCCGCGGCGCGGCAGGGTCTGGATGATTTCGCGGTTCTTCTCGTCTCCGAGCACCTGGCGCAAGGTGTAGATTTGCTGATTCAGGCTGCCCTGGCCGACGACCCGATCAGCCCAGGCATGGCTCATCAGTTCCTCGCGTGAGACCACCTCGCCGGGTTCCTGCAGCAGGCGTTCGAGCAGGCGGCTGCCGGAGTAGCCGAGGTCGATCTTTTCCTCGATACCGCTTTTCACCAGCGTGAGCTGATACAGCGCTGGGTAGAAGTGCGCATAGCAGTCGCTGCGCCCGGTCTTGATGATCAGACAGGCGATGCTGCTTCCCGGCTCGGCGAGCGGCATATCGGAGCTGGAATTCATGCGGTCCTTCAGGCGAGCGGAACTTCCGTCGTGGAAATTCCGGGGCGATGTTGGTCGGCATTCTGGCGCCAGGAAAATACAGTGGCAAGTCTTGTGCCAGCGTAGCGCGGCTCTCGTCACGATGCCGAATGTGCTATCGGCTGATACTTGCCGTTCTGTATGGCACTTTGACGAGTGCAGCGAGAATTAGCGTAGCCGCCCGGTCAGGCGTGGTGAAGATGACGGCTGATCAGCGGTTCGAGACAGGGCGGGATGGCCGTGCGGCCATGAAAAACGCCCCGCAGAGGCGGGGCGTTGAGGGGCGGCGCAATCCGTTGCGCCTGGATGACGCGGGATCAGCCCAGCAGGGACATGACCATGCCCGGCATCTGGCCGGCTTGCTTGAGCATGGAGATGCCCGACTGCATCAGCATGGAGTTCTTGCTCATGTTGGCACTTTCCTTGGCGAAGTCGGCATCCATGATGCGACCTTTGGCCATGTCGGTGTTGTCCTTCATGTTGTTCAGGTTGTTGGCGGTGTGGTTCAGGCGGTTGATGTTTGCACCGAACTGGGCACGCAGCTCACCGATGCTGTCCAGCGCGTCGCTCAGGGTGTCGATCATGCCGTTGGCAGCGCTACCGTCGGCGCCAGCGATCTCGGTACCCGGAGTGGTGCTGTCCGGAGTGGCGTACTGGGCGGACAGGCCGTCCAGGGCGGTGGCCAGGTCACCCAGCGGGGTGCTGACGTCCAGGGTCAGGGTTTCAGCGGCGCTGGCGCCGATCTGGAAGTCCATGGCCGCGCCGAATTTGCCAGCGGAACCGTCGGTGGTGGTGCCGTCGCTGAACAGGTTCTCGCCGGCGTACTTGGTGTTCTTGACGATGTTGCCCAGTTCCTGACCCAGTTGGTCGTATTCGGACTGCATAGCGTCGCGGTCTTTTTCGCTGGCAGTGGCGTTGGCGGCCTGGGTAGCCAGATCCTTCATGCGCTGGACGATGTCGGTCATCTCGGTCAGCGCGCCTTCGGCGGTCTGCAGCAGGGAGATGGAGTCACCGGTGTTGCGGATGGCTACGTCCATACCACGCGATTGAGCGTTCAGACGGGTAGCGATCTGCAGGCCGGCGGCGTCGTCGGCAGCGGAGTTGATGCGAAGGCCAGTGCCCAGGCGCTGCTGGTTGGTGCCCAGCGCGTTGTTGGTCTTGGACAGGTTGGTCTGAGTGATCAGCGAGGAGTAGTTGGTATGAATCGACAGAGCCATGGTGGTATTCCTTCAGTTGAGTGAAGCTGGCTGTGATTGCCTGCTGTAAGTGAAGGGCGACCGGCTTCTGGCGCTGATTAAATGGCGTTGGCAGAATTTTTTGCTGCACCTGCGGCGATGACGCGAACTGCCGTGCGTAGGGTGAGCTGTGCGCACCGGCTGTTGTCGTGGCGACTCGTGGTGCGCTGTGCACTCTACGAGGTGTCGCGCCAAACAAAAACGGCGACCCGAGGGTCGCCGTTTTTGCTGGAAACGAAGCGTGATCAGCCGATTTCGATCATCTCGAAATCCATCTTGCCAACGCCACAGTCGGGGCACAGCCAGTCTTCTGGCACGTCTTCCCAGCGGGTGCCCGGGGCGATGCCGTCATCCGGCCAGCCCTGGCTCTCGTCGTAAATCAGTCCACAGACCACGCATTGCCACTTCTTCATATAACCCTCAGGCGTATCTCACGGTAGTGCGCGACGAACGCTACCGTAATTGAACCGGTGCGCCAAGCGGGCGGGCGACGATCGTCACCCGCCAGGGGCCAACCAAAGTCGGGTCAGCCAGCGCCCATCAGCGGATCGCTGACGCCCATCACGTACATGGCCAGCAGTGCGATGCCACCAGCCATGATCAGGTAGTACAGGGTCGGCAGGATGGTCTTGCGCAGGGTGATGCCTTCACGCCCGAGCAGGCCGACCGTGGCAGAGGCTGCCACCACGTTGTGGATGGCGATCATGTTGCCCGCCGCCGCACCGACCGACTGCACCGCGACCATCATTGCCCCGGAGACGCCGATCAGCTCCGCCGCGTTGAGCTGGAACTGCGACAGCATCAGGTTGGACACGGTGTTGGAACCGGCAATGAATGCACCCAGCGCGCCCACGGCCGGGGCGAAGAAGGGATAGACGCTGCCGACGCTCTCGGCCACCAGTTGCGCCATGGCCACCGGCATCGACACCAGGTCGCTGCCATTGACCCCCGAGTTGATCAGGATACGTACCATGGGAATGGTGAAGATCAGCACGAAGCCGGCGCCGAGCAGGGTCTTGCTCGACTCGCTGACTGCAGCCTTGAGCTCGGAGAAGCGCATGCGGTGCAGGAAGAAGGTGATCAGCACCACGATGCACAGGATGCCGCCGGGTAGATACAGCGGCTCGATGGTGCCGGACACGCCGGTTTCACCGAGGATGTTGCTCCAGCCAAAGTTCAGGCCGAGCATCGCCGCCTTGACCTCCGGGAAGGTGCGCGACACCACCAGAAAGATCGCCAGCAGCAGATAGGGCGCCCAGGCCATGGGCACCGAGATCGGCGCCTTGCCGGCCACTTCGTCCAGCTTCATCTCGATCTTGCCCATCCACTCGGCCGGCCAGTCTTTGGCGTCGGCGAAATCCCAGGTTTCCTTGGGCAGCAGGAAGCCAGCCTTGGCAGCCGGGATGACGATGGCCAGGCCGACCAGAGCGCCAATGATCGAGGGGAATTCCGGGCCGAGGAATACGCCAGCCGCCATGTACGGCAGGGAGAAGGCGAAGGCGGTGAAAATGGCGAACGGTGCGATGGCCAGGCCTTCTTTCCAGCTCTGATTCTTGCCGAAGAAGCGCGTCATGATCATCACCATGATCAGCGGCATCAGCAGGCCGATCAGGCCGTGGGTGATGGCCACCCGTGAATAGATCAGATGGAAGAAGGTGTCCCAGGTATCACCGGTTGCGGCCAGTTGTGCGGTGATGCCGCTCTTGTCCAGGCCGGCGCCGACGCCCACCAGAATCGGCGTGCCGACCGCGCCGAAGGATACCGGCGTGGACTGCACCAGCATGCCCAGCACCACGGCGGCCAGCGCCGGGAAGCCCAGGGCGACCAGCAACGGCGCAGCGACAGCTGCCGGTGTGCCGAAACCGGAAGCGCCTTCGATGAAGCAGCCGAACAGCCAGGCGACGATGAGTGCCTGCACGCGACGGTCAGGGCTGATATTGGCAAAACCGCGGCGGATCGCGGTGATGCCGCCGGAATGTTTGAGCGTGTTGAGTAACAGAATGGCGCCGAAGATGATCCACAGGATCGCGGCAGTGAGGATCAGCCCCTGCAAGCTGGAGGCAATGACCCGGTTGAGCGACATGTCCCAGGCCAGCAGGCCGATCAGGGCGGTGAGAACGAACACCAGCGGCATCGCGTACTTGGCCGGCCAACGAAAGCCGATCAGCAGCACACCCGCAAGCACCAGTGGCACGAAGGCCAGGATGGACAGCAGCGTTTGACTCATGGGTTGGTTCCTTCTTTTTCTTGTGAACCAGAATTTCCCGGGGATAACCCGGCGCCACGCATCTGGAAGGGCCGGGCGCCACGGCACCGACCTTTCCGCGAGCAGCGGCGGCAGGGATCACCCACCGCCACGCTCATGCCCGAAAGCCCCGACGGCCAGAAACCGTCAGGGCTTGTTACTGCTCAGTGGGAGGGGCTGGGCGGCATCCCGCTTTAGCCGCGAGCTTTTTGTCGTTGGTTTGTCGCGGCTAAAGCCCCTCCCACATTACTTAGGCCTCCTGCTTGAAGCGCAAACGCCACGCATGCAGCAGCGGCTCGGTGTAGCCGGACGGCTGCTCGCGACCCTTGAACACCAGGTCGCTGGCGGCGCGGAAGGCATGGGATCGCTCGAAGTTCGCTGCCATCGGGCGGTAGGCCGGATCGCCCGCGTTCTGCCCGTCGACCACCTGCGCCATGCGCTGCAGGGTCTCGTGTACCTGGGCCTCGTTGACCACGCCGTGGTGCAGCCAGTTGGCGATGTGTTGAGCCGAGATGCGCAGGGTGGCGCGGTCTTCCATCAGGCCGACGTTGTGGATATCCGGTACCTTGGAGCAGCCGACGCCCTGCTCGACCCAGCGCACCACGTAACCGAGGATGCCCTGGCAGTTGTTGTCCAGCTCCTGCTGGATATCGCTGGCGCTCCACGGCCGCTCGGCGCTGACCGGCACGCTGAGCAGGTCATTGAGCAGGCTGTCGCGCTGGCTGCCCAGGTCGATCAGCTCCAGCTCGCTCTGCACCGCCTGCACGTCGACCTGGTGATAGTGCAGAGCGTGCAGCACGGCGGCAGTTGGCGACGGCACCCAGGCGGTGTTGGCGCCGGCTTTCGGGTGGCCGATCTTCTGTTCGAGCATGGCCGCCATCAGATCCGGCATGGCCCACATGCCCTTGCCGATCTGTGCCTTGCCGCGTAGCCCGCAGGCCAGGCCGACCAGCACGTTGTTACGCTCGTAGGCCTGGATCCAGGCGCTGGATTTCATGTCGCCCTTGCGCAGCATGGCGCCGGCTTCCATGGCGGTGTGCATCTCGTCGCCGGTGCGGTCGAGAAAGCCCGTATTGATGAAGGCCACCCGCGCGCTGGCCGCCTCGATGCAGGCCTTGAGGTTGACGCTGGTGCGCCGTTCCTCATCCATGATGCCCATCTTCAGGGTATTGGCCGGCATGCCCAGCAGTTGCTCGACGCGGCCGAACAGCTCGTTGGCGAAGGCCACTTCGAGTGGGCCGTGCATCTTCGGTTTGACGATATAGACGCTGCCGGTGCGCGAGTTGCCGCGACGCTTGAGGTCGTGCAGAGCGATCAGGCTGGTGACCACCGCATCGAGAATGCCCTCGGGAATTTCACGACCTTCGCCATCGAGAATCGCCGGGTTGCTCATCAGGTGACCGACGTTGCGCACGAACAGCAGCGAGCGGCCATGCAGGTTCAGTTCGCTGCCATCGGCGGCGGTGTACGCACGATCCGGGTTGAGGCGGCGGGTGATGCGCTTGCCACCCTTGTCCAGTTCCTCGGCCAGGTCGCCCTTCATCAGGCCCAGCCAGTTGCGGTAGATCAGCACCTTGTCGGCGGCGTCGACGGCCGCGACCGAGTCCTCGCAGTCCATGATGGTCGACAGCGCCGCTTCCATCAGCACGTCCTTCACGCCGGCGGCGTCGGTGCGGCCGATGGAGCTGTTGGCGTCGATCTGGATTTCGAAATGCAGGCCGTTGTTCTTCAGCAGCACGGCCGACGGGGCACTGGCGTTGCCCTGGTAACCGATGAGCTTTTCCGGCTGCGCCAGGGCGACGACCTCGCCGCCGTGCAGGGTGACCTGCAAGCGGCCATCGCGGATAGCATAGGCGCTGGCCTCGGCGTGCGAGCCTTTGGCCAGCGGCGCGGCCTGATCGAGGAAAGCGCGGGCGAAGGCGATCACCTTGGCGCCGCGCACCTCGTTGTAACCCGGCCCTTTGCTGGCGCCAGCCTCTTCGCTGATCGCATCGGTGCCGTACAGAGCGTCGTACAGCGAGCCCCAGCGGGCGTTGGCGGCGTTCAGCGCGTAGCGTGCGTTCATCACCGGCACCACCAGTTGCGGGCCGGCCTGGCTGGTGATCTCGCTGTCGACGTTGGCAGTGGTCGCGCTGACCTTCTCCGGTTGCGGCAGCAGATAACCGATGGAACCGAGGAAGGCGCGGTAAGCGTTCATGTCGCGGATTGGGCCGGGATTACTGCGGTGCCAGGCGTCCAGCTCGGTCTGCAGGCGGTCGCGCTCGGCCAGCAGGTCGCGATTGCGCGGCGCCAGGTCATGCACCAGAGCGTCGAAGCCGCTCCAGAAGGCGCTGGCCTCGATACCGCTGTCGGGCAGCACTTCGTCTTCGATGAAACGCTTGAGTTCGGCGGCCACCTGCAGGCGCTGACATTGCACGCGTTCGGTCATTTTTCTGTTCTCCTGTCTGCATCCGGTTGCCTGGGATGCCTATGAATTTCGTTTCGCCTCGATCCCCCTCTGGGGAGAGGGGAGAAAACGATGCGCGCCGCTTACAGCACTGCTATCCCGGCCTTGGCCACCTGCGCGTCCTGCTCGGCCTTGACCCCGGAAACGCCGATGGCGCCGATCACCTGGCCGTCCACCAGCACCGGTACACCGCCTTCCAGCGAGGTCAGCAGCGGCGCGCTGACGAAGGCGGTACGACCGCCGTTGACCATGTCCTCGTAGCCCTTGGTTTCGCGGCGGCCGATGGCGGCGCTGCGGGCCTTCTCGGTGGCGATGTAGGCGCCGATCGGCGCGCAACCGTCGAGACGTTCCAGGGCCAGTGGGTGGCCGCCGTCATCGACCACGGCGATGGCCACGGCCCAGCCCTGTTGCTGCGCTTCGCTGCGGGCCGCCTGGATGATCTGGCTGACTTCGCTCTGGCTGAGTACGGCTTTGTGTTGCATGGCATACCTCGTTCTTGGTTTGTCGCCCCTCTCCTGCATGGGAGAGGGGCCGGGGGAGAGGGTTCAGGCTTTTACGCCATCGCCTCCTCGACGATTTCGATCCAGTGCCGCACCGGCGTACGCCCGGCGCCGTCCAGATGGGTCTGGCAACCGATATTGGCGGTGACGATGGCGTCTGGTTTGCCGCTTTCCAGGGCGTTCAATTTGTTGTCGCGCAGCTGCCGCGACAGCTCCGGCTGGGTCAGCGAATAGGTGCCGGCCGAGCCGCAGCACAGGTGGCCGTCCGGCACCGCTGTCAGGCCGAAGCCGAGGCGTGTGAGCACGCCTTCAACAGCGCCGCCGAGCTTCTGTGCATGCTGCAGGGTGCAGGGGCAATGGAAGGCCAGGCGCTGCTCGGCGCGTACCTGCAACTGCTCCAGTGGCTCGCTTTGCAGCACCTCGACCAGATCCTTGGCCAGGGCGCTGACCCGCGCCGCCTTGGCCGCGTAGGCCGGGTCGCTGGCCAGCAGGTGGCCGTAGTCCTTGACGAAGGCGCCGCAGCCGCTGGCGGTCTGCACGATGGCTTCGGCGCCGGCTTCGACGGCCGGCCACCAGGCATCGATGTTCTGCCGCGCGCGTTGCAGCCCTGCTTCCTGGGCATTGAGGTGATAGTCGACGGCGCCGCAGCAGCCGGCTTCGTGGATCGGCGTGACGCTGATGCCGAGGCGATCAAGCACGCGTGCGGTGGCGGCGTTGGTGTTGGGCGACAGCCCCGGCTGCACGCAGCCTTCGAGCATCAGCACGCGGCGCGCATGTTGCTCGGTCGGGCGTGGCTTGGCCGGGCGAACCTCGCGCGGCAGCTTGGCTTTGAGCGCGGCCGGCAGCAGCGGACGCAGGGCCAGGCCGGCCTGGGTCAGCGTCTTGAACAGCGCTGGTCGCGGTACCACGGCGCGCAGGCCCTGGCGCAACAGGCGTTCGTTCAGCGGTCGCGGCACCGCCTGCTCGACCACTTCGCGGCCGATATCCAGCAGGTTGTGGTACTGCACGCCAGACGGGCAGGTGGTTTCGCAGTTGCGGCAGGTCAGGCAGCGATCCAGGTGCTGTTGGGTCTTGGCCGTGACCTCGTTACCTTCGAGCATCTGCTTGATCAGGTAGATACGCCCGCGCGGGCCGTCCAGCTCGTCGCCGAGCAGCTGATAGGTCGGGCAGGTGGCATTGCAGAAGCCACAGTGCACGCAGGAGCGCAGGATGCGTTCGGCTTCCTCGGCGCGCGGCAGGCGTTTGGCCTGTTCACTCAAATTGGTCTGCACGTCTTATACCTCGGCGTACATGCGGCCAGGGTTGAAAATACCCTGAGGGTCGAGCTGGTTTTTCAGCTGGCGCTGGTAGCGCAACAGTGGCGCTGCCAGCGGCTGGAAAGGTTGCACCTGGCCTGCGGCGAAGCAGGTGGCGTGGCCGCCGAGCTTGGCCGTCACGCGCTGGATCAGCTCGCCATCGGCGTCGGATTTCAACCAGCGCTGCGCGCCACCCCAGTCGATCAGCTGGCGGCCGAGCACATCGAGCAGGCCGCTATTGGCCGGCAGTGACAGGCGCCATAGCGTGCCGCTGGCACTGAAAAACGGCAGGCGCTGCTCGCGCAGCTCATGCCAGTAAGCGTTATCGATCTCTTCGCCACCCAGGCGCTGGCGCGCGGCCAGAACCGAGCCTTCGCCGCCCTCCAGGCGCAGGTGCAGCGCCGCTCCGTCGTGGCTGGCGGCGCTGATCGGCAACGGTTGCTGGCCCCATTCGGCGAGCTTGTTCAGCGCATGCAGGGCATCCACTTCCAGGCGCAGGCTGAGCACCTGGCGCGGCTTGGGCAGCACCTTGAGCGATACTTCGGCGAGCAGGCCGAGGCAGCCGAAACTACCGGCCATCAGCCGTGACAGGTCGTAGCCGGCGACGTTCTTCATCACCTCGCCGCCAAAGCGCAGCAGCTTGCCCTGGCCGGTGATCACCCGGGTGCCGAGCACCTGGTCGCGTACCGAACCAGCCCAGGGCCGGCGCGGGCCGGACAGCCCGGCGGCGACCATGCCGCCGAGGGTGGCGCCATCGCCCAGGTGCGGCGGTTCGCACGGCAACATCTGGTTATTCGCTTCCAGCGCCGCCTCGATCTCGGCGATTGGCGTACCGGCGCGGGCGGTGAGCACCAGCTCGGTCGGGTCGTAGCTGACGATGCCACGGTGCGGGCGGGTGTCGAGCACCTCGCCGCTGGTGGCGCGACCCAGATGAGCCTTGCTGCCGCTGCCCTGGATGCGCAGCGGGGTGGCACTGTTCAGCGCGTGGTTGACCTGTTCCAGCAGCGCGGCGCTGGCATCGAAATCATGCGACATCAGAAGCGCTCCAGTTCCGGGAAGGGCAGTTGGCCGTGGTGCACGTGCATGGCGCCGAACTCGGCGCAGCGGTGCAGGGTCGGGATGTTCTTGCCCGGGTTGAGCAGGCCGCTCGGATCGAACGCCGCCTTTACCGCGTGGAACAGGGTGATTTCGTCGCTGTTGAACTGCGCGCACATCTGGTTGATCTTCTCGCGGCCGACACCGTGCTCGCCGGTGATGCTGCCGCCGACCTTGACGCAGAGTTCGAGGATCTTGCCGCCGATGGCTTCGGCGCGTTCCAGCTCGCCGGGTACGTTGGCATCGAAGAGGATCAGCGGGTGCATGTTGCCGTCGCCGGCGTGGAACACGTTGGCCACGCGCAGACCGTACTCTTCGGAGAGCTCGGCGATGCCACGCAGTACGCCCGGCAGCTCGCGGCGCGGGATGGTGCCGTCCATGCAGTAATAGTCCGGCGAGATGCGCCCGACTGCGGGGAAGGCGTTCTTGCGCCCGGCCCAGAATTTCACTCGCTCGGCCTCGTCGCGGGCCAGGCGCACTTCGGTGGCGCCGGCCTTTTCCAGTACGCCACGCACGCGCTCGCAGTCGTCGGCCACGTCGGCTTCCACGCCGTCCAGTTCGCAGAGCAGAATGGCTTCGGCCTCCACCGGGTAGCCGGCGTGAATAAAGTCCTCCGCCGCTCTGATTGCCAGGCTGTCCATCATCTCCAGGCCACCGGGGATGATGCCGGCGGCGATGATGTCACCCACGGCGCGACCGGCCTTTTCCACCGAATCGAAGGCCGCCAGCAGCACCTTGGCCACCTGCGGCTTGGGCAGCAGTTTGACCGTCACCTCGGTGACGATGCCGAGCATGCCTTCGGAGCCGGTGAATAGCGCCAGTAGGTCGAAGCCGGGGGCATCCAGGGCGTCGCTGCCCAGGGTCATGAACTCGCCTTCGACAGTGAGGATGTCCACCTTGAGCAGGTTGTGCACGGTCAGGCCGTACTTCAGGCAGTGCACACCACCGGCGTTCTCGGCGACGTTGCCGCCGATGGAACAGGCGATCTGCGAAGACGGATCGGGGGCGTAATACAGGTCGAAGGGCGCGGCGGCCTGAGAGATCGCCAGGTTACGCACACCGGGCTGGACGCGGGCGAAGCGGCCTTCGCGGTTGATCTCGAGAATCTGGTTGAAGCGTGCCATCACCAGCAGGATGCCCTTCTCCAGTGGCAACGCACCGCCGGACAGGCCGGTGCCGGCGCCGCGCGCCACCACCGGCACGCCACGGGCGTGGCAGAGCTTGAGCAACTGCTGCACCTGCTCGATGCGCTCGGGCAGCACCACCAGCATCGGCGTGGTGCGGTAGGCGGACAGGCCATCGCACTCGTAGGGCTTGAGGTCTTCCTGGGTATGCAGGATGTCGAGGTCGGGCAGGCGCTGGCGCAGCTCGGCCAGCAGGGCGGCCTTGTCGATCTCGGGTAGCGCGCCGTCGACGCGCTCGTCGTACAGAATGCTCATGGCAGGCTCAATCGTGAATGTTGTTTTTATTGGCGGTCATGCCGCGACCTTGGCCGCATGTTTAGGTGGCCCGGCTCCGCGCGTCCATCGTTGTCTGTACTGGTATGACCAGTTTCTTTCATTGTGCTTTCACTAAAATTCAGCCAACAGGCTTATCCTCTGGGGGCTTGGATGGTTTGCTCGGAATACCTGGGTGGATTCATCAGAACTGGTACGACCAGCTGTAGCGAGGGTGGAAATGGACGCGATTCAAGGGGCCGCACGGCGACAGGTGAGTGACGTGGTAGCCGAGCGCATCGAACGCCTGATCGTCGATGGCGTGCTCAAGGTGGGTCAGCCGCTGCCGTCGGAGCGGCGCCTGTGCGAGAAGCTGGGGATCTCCCGTTCGGCGCTGCGCGAGGGGCTCAAGGTGCTGCGTGGGCGCGGCATCATCGAGACCGCGCAGGGGCGTGATTCACGGGTGGCCAAGCTCAGCGGCGAGCGTGACGCCAGCCCGCTGATGCACCTGTTCAACTCGCAGCCGCGCACCCTCTATGACCTGCTGGAGGTGCGTGGCCTGCTCGAAGGCGAATCGGCGCGCCTGGCGGCGCTGCGCGGCACCCAGGCGGATTTCGTCATCCTGACCCGGCGCTATGAGGAGATGCTCGCTGCCCATGCCCAGGAGCAGCCGGTCGACCCGCGTGAGCATGCGCGCCTCGACCACGCCTTCCATCTGGCGATCTGCGAGGCCTCGCACAACCCGGTGCTGGTGCACACCCTGCAATCGCTGACCGACCTGATGCTCAGCACCGTGTTCGCTTCGGTGAACAACCTCTACCACCGCCCCGCGCAGAAACGGCAGATCGACCGCCAGCATTCGCGCCTCTACCACGCGGTGATCGAGCGTCTGCCCGAGCAGGCACAGCGCGCGGCGCGAGACCACATCAACAGCATCCGCGACAACCTGCAGGAGATTGAGCAGGAAGAGCAGCGCCTGGTGCGCGCGACCATGCGTCTGGAAGGCTGGGCGTAGGGCGGGTGAAATCCGCCTGATGATGGGTGGCGGGTTGCACCCGCCCTACACACCGGCGCATTGGTGCGCGCGGCGCGCTCTAATGGGCCTGACGTAGGGTGCGCCGTGCGCACCGAATGTCACGATGGATTTCAGTCAGGTTCGGTGCCGCCTGGTGCGCATGGCGCACCCTGCACTGCGAGCTTTCGGCGCACCCTAGCGAAAGGTGCTGGTCACCACCCCTTCTTCCACCACCTGCGCCTCGATCACCTTCTGGCTGCCGAGGTTGCGCACGCGGATCACTTCACCCTCGCGGCCGTTGGCCAGCGCCTCGCCGGTGGCCGAGGCGGAGATGCCGTCCTGGCTGGCGACGATGGTCACCTGCTGGCCGCGGCGGATCAGCAGCGGTGCGGTGAGCAGGTTCGGCGCGATCAACTGGCCGGCACGTACGCGGCGCTTGGCGCCCTGGCCGAGCACCTCGTCGGCGCTGTTGTAGAAGCCGCGCGGCACCTTGCCGATGTTCACTTCCTGCAATTGCAGCTGCTCGCGGCTGATGGTCTGGCCACGTTCGATCACCCGTGCGGCATGTACCACCGGCAGGAATACGCTGGCCTGCACCAGCGCCGTGACGCTCCAGTCGGAAGCATCGGCGCAGTTCACGTCCAGACGCTGGCGTGAGAGGGGGGAGGGGTCGTCACTGCTGACCGTCACGCTCAGTGCCTGTGTGCAGGTCGGCAGGCGTTCGGCGCTGTTGAGCAAGGTGACGTTGAGGCTGTGGCGCTGCCCCTGCCAGGCCTGGCGCCTGGCTTCCTCGGCCAGCTTCTGCTGCATGTGCGCGGCGATGGCCTGATCGATCTGGCTGGCGGCATCCGTCTCGGCCTGCGCGCTCACCGATGGCAGCGCAGCGAAGAGGAAAAGCAGCGACGCGCAGGCGGAAAAAGCCTTTCCGCTTTTCCTCCCTGCGCCAGGGCGATGCGGAAAAAGGGCGACGTAAAGCCCCCGGAAAATTCTGATAAAACCCTTATAAATCAATGTAATACGGCTCTCTATGAGGTTGGGCACGCTTTGTGCTCAAGGCACTTGGGCACAACCTTGGGTGAAGGGTACCGGTGAATGAGTATACGGATTGATGACGTGGTGGGCCTGCATTCGCGAGCGCTGGAACTGCGCATGCAACGCAGCGAAATCCTCGCCGCCAACCTGGCCAACGAAGATACGCCGGGCTTTCTCGCTCGCGACATCGATTTCGCTGGCGAGATGCAGCGGCTCGATCCGCAGCAGGGTTTGACCGCCAGCACGGCGGATCTCAAGTACCGCGTACCGACCCAGCCGTCGCAGGACGGCAACAGCGTCGAGTTGAGTGTGGAGCAGGCCGCGTTCTCCAAGAACAGCATGGACTTCCAGACCAGCCTGACCTTTCTCAGCATGAAATTCCGCGGCCTGAAACAGGCCATCGAGGGACGCTGATCATGGCTTTCGATTCCATCTACCGCATCGCCGGCTCGTCGATGAACGCGCAGACCGTGCGCCTCAACACCGTGGCCAGCAACCTGGCCAACGCCGACTCGGCCGCAGCCAGCGCCGAGGATGTGTACCAGGCGCGCAAGCCGGTGTTCGCTGCCGTCTACAACAACGACCAGCTGACCCGCAGCGCCGGCATGGGCGGCGCCCATGTGCAGGTGCTCGATGTGGTCAGCGCCGGGCGCGAGCCGGTGCGCCGTTACGAGCCGGATAACCCGCTGGCCGACGACCAGGGCTACGTGTTCTACGCCGACATCGACCAGATCGAAGAGATGACCGACATGATGTCGGCCACCCGCAGCTTCGAGACCAGCGTCGAAGTGCTCAACCGCCTGAAAAGCATGCAGCAAGGTCTGCTCAAGCTCGGAGAATCCTGATGGCCGCGGTCAGCAACAACAGCCAGAACACTTCCGCCTACAGCATCGATGAGGCGGTGAAGCAGTCGGTCAACGTCAGTGACGCGACCCAGCTGGAAAACAACTTCCTCACCCTGATGGTCGCGCAGATCCAGAACCAGGATCCGACCAAGCCGGTGGACAGCACCGAGTTCCTCAACCAGTTCGCCGCCATGAGTCAGGTCAAGAGCCTGGAAAACATGGCCTCGCTGAGCAAGAGCAACCTGGTGCTGCTGGACAACCTGCAGACCCTCACCGCCGCCGGCCTGGTCGGCCAGGAAGTGAAGGTTGCCACCGAGCAGCTGGAGCTGGGCGTGGACAAGGTCAAGGGCGAGATCAACCTGGAGCATGCCGCCGGCAAGCTGGCGTTGGTGGTCACCGATAGCAATGGCGTGAAGAAGGAAATCGACCTCGGTACCCAGGCGCCGGGTCGCGTGCCTTTCGAGCTGGATCCCAAGGCGCTGGGTCTGGCGCCGGGCAGTTACAAGGTCGAGGTCAAGAGCGACAGCGGCGAGTACCCCAAGGTCGAAGTGGCCGGTCGCGTCACCCAGGTGCGCGTCAGCGCCGAGGGGCCGGTGCTGGAAGTCATCGGCGTCGGCTCCGTGCCCTTCTACAACATCACCGAATTCGGCCAGACGCAGACCGCCGGTCTGCTCTGAACCTTCCCCTTCGCTCAATTCAAAGGTCCAGTCGCCATGAGTTTCAACATCGCCATGACCGGCCTCAGCGCCGTCAACGAACAGCTCAACACCATCAGTCACAACATCGCCAACGCCGGCACTACCGGCTTCAAGTCCTCGCGTACCGAGTTCGGCAGCATCTACGCCGATAGCCAGGCGATGGGCGTGGAGGTGCTGGCCACCACCCAGAGCATCAGCCAGGGCGGCTCTCTGGTCACCACCGGGCGTAGCCTGGATCTGGCCATCTCCGGCGGCGGCTTCTTCGTCACCCGCGACACCAATGGCGACCTGAGCTACACCCGCGCCGGCGTGTTCGGCGCCGACAAGAACAACAACATCGTCAACGCGGCCGGGCAGACCCTGCAGGGCTATCCGGTGGATGCGGCGGGCAACCTGCTGGTCGGCGCCATGGGCGATCTGCAACTGCAGAACGCCAACCTGCCGGCGCGCGCCACCGATACCCTGGCCTTCGTCATGAACCTGGATTCCAACCAGACCGTACCGGCCACTGCGCCGTTCGATCCGGCGGACGTGAACACCTACAACTCCACCTACACCACCAAGGTGTTCGACTCCCAGGGCAAGGAACACACCCTCACCCAGTACTTCGTGAAGACCGGCGACAACACCTGGGATGCCTATTACTACCAGGGCAACACCGCCGTCGGCGGCCCGCAGGCGCTGACCTTCGGCACCAACGGCTCGCTGGCGACACCGGCCGGCCCGGTCAACGTCGGCTTCGCCCTGCCGGGCGTCGACCCGATGGCGATCGCCATCGACTACAGCAATTCCAGCCAGTACGGCTCCGACTTCGTCGTCACCACCAACCGCGCCAGCGGCTATGCAGCGGGTGAGCAGACCGGCCTGTCGGTGGAGAAGGACGGCATGGTCTACGCCAACTACAGCAACGGCCAACGCATGCTCCAGGGCCAGGTGGCGCTGGCCACCTTCGCCAATGCCGGCGGGCTGAAGAACATCAGCGGTACTGCCTGGGTGGAGACCGCCGATTCCGGCGCCGCGCTGATCGGTGTGCCCGGTGTTGGCCCGTTCGGCGCGCTGGTGGCCGGTTCGCTGGAGAACTCCAACGTCGACCTGACGCAACAGCTGGTCGGCCTGATGGAGGGCCAGCGCAACTACCAGGCCAACACCAAGGTGCTGACCACCAACAAGGAACTCACCCAAGTGCTGTTCGGCGCGATCTGAGGCTGACCCATGGACCGTCTCGGCTACACCGCAATGACCGCCGCCAGCCGCACCATGAGTTCGCTCACGGTGCGTGCCAACAACCTGGCCAACGTCAACACGCCCGGCTTCCGGGCCGATCTGGAGCAGGCCCAGGCCGTTGCCGTGGAAGGCTACGGCTACGACAGCCGGCACCTGGCGAGGGTGAAGAACAACGGCGTCAACCTGGCGCCTGGCGAGCTGATGGCCACCGGTCGCGACCTCGACGTGGCGATCCAGGGCCGTGGCCTGTTCGCCGTCGAAGGTGATGACGGCGCCGAGCGCTACACCCGCAACGGTGCGCTGCAGGTCGATGCCGAGCTGCGCCTGACCCTCAATGGCCGCGCCGTGATGGGCGAGGGTGGCCCCATCGTGCTGCCCGAGTACGACAGCCTGCACATCGGCCGTGACGGCACCGTGTCGGTTATCCCGCGCGGCGATTTCGTCACCGCCGAGGTCGACCGCATCCGCGTGGTGGATGTCGATGCTGCCGACCTGAGCAAGGACGCCAGCGGCCTGCTGACGCGCACCGGCGGTCAACCGGCCGAGGACATGGAAACACCGGTGCTGGTCTCCGGTTATCTGGAGGCGAGCAACGTCGGTGCCATCGATCAGCTGGTGGCGACCATGAGCCTGAACCGCCTGTTCGAGACCCAAGTGAAGATGATGAAGGCCGCCGAGGATCTGTCCGAAGCCGGCAACCGGATGATTCGCGGCAGTTGAGGGGAACGGCCGTAGGGTGGGCTTCAGCCCACCTGGTTGCTCTGAAATGGTGGGCTGAAGCCCACCCTATCTACCAGCGCGGAGCACCGCCCGGCCCACCCTACGGGTGACCGAACACGACGAGTAGCCCGGATGTAATCCGGGAACCATTTCCCCGGATTGCATCCGGGCTACCAGTACAAAGGAGACAGCACATGAGTTCCGCACTTTGGGTCAGCAAGACCGGCCTGGCCGCCCAGGACAAGGCCATGAGCGCCGTGGCCAACAACCTGGCCAACGTCAACACCAACGGTTTCAAGAGCGACCGCGTGGTGTTCGAGGATCTGTTCTACGCCATCGAGAAACAGCCGGGCGCGCAGGCCGACGAGGTCAACACCGTGCCGTCGGGCATCCAGCTCGGCAGCGGCGTACGCGTGGCCGGTACGCAGAAGGTGTTCACCGAAGGCAGCATCCAGACCACCGGCCAGCCGATGGATCTGGCCATTGTCGGCGCCGGTTTCTTCCAGGTAGAGGCGCCCAACGGCGACATCTACTACACCGAGAACGGCCAATTGCAGCTCAATGCCGAAGGCATGATCGTCAATTCCCAGGGCCTGCCGCTGACGCCGGCCATCGAAGTGCCGGCCGGCAGCAGCCGCTTCACCGTGGGCAGCGACGGCATCGTCACCGCCGTGCTGGCCGGCGACAGCCTGCCCTCGGAGCTGGGCCAGATCACCCTGGTCAACTTCACCAACCCGGGTGGCCTCGAAGCCCTCGGCGGCAACCTCTACCGCGAGACCGTGGCCAGCGGCGAGCCGGTCGAAGGCGTACCGGGCGAAGAGGGCCTGGGCAACCTCAAGCAGGGCGTGCTGGAAGGCTCCAACGTGCAGGTGGTCGAGGCCATGGTGGCGATGATCTCCATCCAGCGCGCCTACGAGGCCAACGCCAAGGTACTCGACGCCGCGTCGGGCATGCAGCAGTTCCTCAACCAGACCGTGTGACCGCCATGAAGCGCCTGATCCCGCTCGCTCTGCTGCTGACTCTGGGTGGTTGTGCCAGCTTCAACGAGATGCTGCCCGACGAAGACTCGAGCCATTACGAACCCTTGCAACTCGACTACAGCGTGCCGCCGAGCACCGGTGGCGGGCTGTTTCGCAGTGGCTACAGCGGCTCGTTGATCGGCGACAAGCGCGCGGTGCGGGTCGGCGACATCCTCACCGTGGTGCTCGACGAGTCCACCCAGTCGAGCAAGAGCGCCGGCACCAGCTTCGGCAAGACCTCCAGCGCCGCCATCGGCATCCCCACCGTGCTGGGCAAGACTTACGACCGTCTGGAAAGCTCCGCCGAGGCCGAGCGCGACTTCAACGGTTCGGCGCGCAGTTCGCAGCAGAACACCCTGCGTGGCTCCATTGCCGTGACCGTGCACCAGGTGCTGCCCAACGGCACCCTGCTGATCAAGGGCGAGAAGGCCCTGCGCCTGAACCAGGGCGATGAGTACATCCGCCTGGTCGGCCTGGTGCGCATGGACGACATCAACCGCGCCAACCAGGTGTCCTCGCAGAACGTGGCCAACGCGCGGATTTCCTACGCCGGCCGTGGTGTGCTCAGTGACAGCAACTCGGCGGGTTGGCTGACGCGCTTCTTCACCAGCCCGCTGTTCCCGCTCTGAGGCCTGGATCATGATCAAACGCTCACTCGTCGCCCTGCTCCTGACCTGGCCGCTGTCGACCAAGGCCGTGCCGCTGATGGATCTGGTGGATATCGAAGGCATTCGCGGCAACCAGCTGATCGGCTATGGCCTGGTGGTTGGCCTGGACGGCACCGGTGACAAGAACCAGGTGCGCTTCACCAGCCAGTCGGTGGCCAACATGATCAAGCAGTTCGGCATCAACCTGCCGCCGAACGTCGATCCCAAGTTGAAGAACGTCGCGGCGGTGACCGTGACCGCGGAAATTCCGCCGTCCTACAGCCCGGGGCAGACCGTGGACATCACCGTCGCTTCGCTGGGCGACGCCAAGAGCCTGCGCGGCGGCCAGTTGCTGATGACGCCGCTGCAAGGCGTCGACGGTGAAACCTATGCCCTGGCCCAGGGCGCCATCGTCGTTGGCGGCCTGAATGCCACCGGGCAGAGCGGCTCCAGCGTGGCGATCAACTCCGCCAACAGCGGTCGCGTGCCCAATGGCGCCACCGTCGAGCGAATGATCCCCAGCGATTTCAGTACGCGCGACGAGGTCATGCTCAACCTGCGCCAGCCCAGCTTCCAGACCGCTGCCAAGGTGGTCGAGGCGGTCAATGGCCGCTTCGGCAGCGGCACCGCCAGTGCCTTGAACTCGACTAAGATTTCCATTCGCGCGCCGATCACCAGCACCCAGCGCATCGGCTTCATGGCCATGCTCGAAGGCCTGGAGGTGGAAGAGGGCCGCGAACGGCCACGCGTGGTGTTCAACAGCCGCACCGGCACCGTGGTGGTCGGTCAGGGCGTGCGTGTGAAGGCCGCTGCGGTGGCCCATGGCACGCTTACCGTGACCATCAGCGAGAACCCGCAGGTCAGCCAGCCTAACGCCTTCTCCGGTGGCCAGACCGCCGTGGTGCCGCGATCCGACGTCGCCGTCAGCCAGGACAAGAACGCCATGTTCAAGTGGCCCGACGGCGCCAGCCTGGACAGCATCATCAATACCGTGAACAGCCTCGGTGCCACCCCGGACGATGTCATGAGCATCCTCCAGGCGCTGGAGCAGGCCGGTGCCCTCAATGCCGAACTGATCGTGATCTGAGCCATGAGCATCGTTTCCCTCGCCCAACACATGAACAGCCACCGCGGCAGCGCCGACGGCATCGGCACCGCCCGCGAACAGCAGTTGCAGGCCGCGGCCGAGCAGTTCGAGGCCTTGTTCCTGCAGCAGATCCTCAAGCAGATGCGCAAGGCCAGCGACGTGCTCGCCGAAGGCAACCCGATGCGCAGCCGCGAGATGGACACCATGCGCGACTTCTACGACGAGGTGCTGGCCGAGACCCTGGCCGGGCGCAAGCAGACCGGTATCGCCGACATGCTGGTCAAGCAGCTGTCCGGGGGCGCGGGTGAGGCGCCGGATCTGCAGGGCGCGGCGCTGGCGGCGCAGTCGGCCGAGCTGCCGCAGCGTTCCGGCAGCAGCCTGCTGGAGCCGCTGCGGGCGACCTGGCAGCGTGGCGTCGATGGTCTGGGCAAGGTCTGGGACAAGGGCTCGGCGGGCTTTCTCGCCCTGGTCGACAAGGTCATCCAGCAGGAGTCGGCCGGACGCGTCGATGCCGTGTCGCCCAAGGGCGCGCGTGGCCTGATGCAGCTGATGCCGGACACCGCGCGGGAGATGGCCGCCGAACTCGGTCTGCCGTTCGATGAGGCGCGCCTGACCAGCGATGCCAGCTACAACAAGCGTCTCGGCAGCGCCTACCTGGACAAGATGCTGCAGCGTTACGATGGCCACCAGGCCCTGGCGCTGGCCGCCTACAATGCCGGCCCGGGGCGCGTCGACGAGTGGCTGAAGGTCAATGGTGACCCGCGCAGCGGCGAGATCGGCACGGGCGCCTGGATCGAGCGCATTCCCTTCCAGGAAACCCGCGATTACACGCGCAAGATTCTCGGCGATCTGGCCAGCCGCGAGGCGCCGGCCAAGGACGAGGTGCAGCAGACCTCGCTCAGCGCGCAGACCCGTCAGCAACTGGCCAGCGCCCTGAGTGCCGACAGCGGCCTGCTGCTCGGTGCGGTCGCGGGCAAACAGGTATTGGCGCGTGACGAATTTAAGTCCGCCGAGGATTCCGTCGCCCTGTCTTCAGTAACAGCCCAATTCGCTGCCGACGACGCCCGTACCCCGCGTCTGGCGGCCTTCGCTCAGCCCATGCGCTTCGAGCGTCAGGAGTCCTGATTCGTGAGCATCCTCAACCAGATCGCCTACAGCGGTGTGCGTGCCAGCCAGGTGGCCCTGGCCAGCACCGGGCAGAACATTGCCAACGTCAACACGCCGGGTTTCAGTCGCCTGCAGACCATCACTGGGTCGCTGGCCGGGCAGGGTGGCCTGAGCGTCGGCGGCGGCGTTGAGGTGATCAGCATCCGCCGCATGACCAACGAATTCCACAACCAGCAGCTGTGGCGCGCGACCACCGAGCAGAACTTCTACGGCGCTTCGCAGCAGTACCTGACCGCGCTGGAAGCGCTGATGTCGGGCACCGGTTCGAGCATCAGCGCCGGCCTCGACCAGTTCTTCGCCGCACTCAGCGAAGCCAGCGCCACACCGGGCTCCATTGCTCTGCGTCAGCAGATCATCAGCGAGGCCGGCAACCTGGCGCAGCGCTTCAACGGTCTGAGCAGCAACATCGACGCGCAGGTCAAGGCGTTGCAGGAGCAGCGCACGGCCATGGCCACCGAGATCAATGGCCTGACCGAGAACATCGCGCTGCTGAACAAGAAGATCGTCGAGACCGAGTCGGTCAAGGGTGACAGCACCGCGCTGCGCGACCACCGCGAAAGCTTGATCGGCCAGCTCAGTCAGTTCGCCAAGCTGCGCATCAACGAAGTGCCGGATGGCTCGGTCAGCGTTGCCCTGTCCAACGGCCAGCCGCTGGTGGCCGGCCCGACTGCGGGCCAGCTCAAGGTGGCGATGACCGCGACGGGTGAACAGGAGGTCAGCCTGGCCTTTGCCGGTACCAGTTTCCCGCTGCGTCAGGATGGTTTCGGTGGCGCTTTCGGCGGCCTCTATGACGTCGAGTACAACAGCCTGCGGCCGAACCAGGAGGCCCTGCACGACATGGCCAGCCAGCTGGCGCAGATGGTCAACGACGTGCTCGCCACCGGCTTCGACCTGGCTGGCAACCCCGGTCAGCCGCTGTTCGTCTATGACCCCACCAGTACCACCGCACTGCTGCGCGTGCAGCCGTTGAGCGCCGAGCAACTGGCGTTTTCCTCGGCAGCGGGCGAGACCGGTAACAACGAGGTGCTGCTCGATCTGCTCGACCTGAAGAACCAGCCCATCACCCTGGGTGGCAGCCAGGTCACCCTCAACGACGCCTATGCCGGCCTGCTCGGCCAGGTCGCCAGCGACAGCCGACAGAACCAGGCCGACCTCAAGTCCGCCACTGCCGTGACCCAGCAGGCCAAGTCGCAGCGCGACAGCGTCAGCGCCGTCAGCCTGGATGAAGAGGCAGTCAACCTGATGACCTATCAGCAGGCTTACCAGGCCAACATGAAAGTGATCAGCACCGCCAACCAGTTGTTCGACGACATGCTTTCCGCGTTCTGACGCGGCTTTCAGAGAGATTCCGCCATGATGCGCATCACCAACTCGCAGATCACCTCGATGATGCACAACTCGATGAACGCCAGTTCCGCCGAGCTGGGCAAGCTGATGCAGCAGATGGCCACCGGCAAGCGCATCCTGCTACCGTCGGACGACCCCATCGCCAGCGTACGCGTGCTGCGCGTGCAGCGTGAGGAAGCGAGCCTGGAGCAGTTCCGCAAGAACATCGCCAACGTTTCCGGCAGCCTGTCGACCCAGGAGGCCAACCTCAAGTCCAGCTCCGACGCCATGCTCAACGTGCGCGATCTGCTGCTGTGGGCGGCCAACGGCTCCAACACCAGCGAAGACCTGTCCGCCATGGCCGGCGAGCTGTCGATCATCGAAGACACCATCTTCAGCTTCGCCAACGTGCGCGACGAAGAGGGCCGCTACCTGTTCTCCGGCACCCTCAGCGACACCCCGGCGCTGAGCTTCGATGCCGCGACCCAGACCTACAGCCTCACCGGCAACGACAAGCACCGTCAGGCCGCCGTGGCCAACGGCGTACTGGTCGACGAGAACGTCACCGCGGCCAGCGTCTACGGTGCCGGCGTGGGCATGCTCAACCAGTTGCGTGACCTGATCAACACCCTGCAGGATCCGGCGCTGGACGTCACCGATCCGGCCGTGCGCCAGCAGATCACCGCGACCCTCGATGCCCTCGACGAGACCCACGGTCGCGTGCTCGGCTCGATCACCGAGCTCGGTGGGCGGCAGAACGCCCTGACCCTGCTGAACGACAGCAACGAGGACGTTTCGCTGGTCAACCAGAAGATCGAGGGCGAGCTGTCGCGGCTCGATTACGCTGGCGCCACCATCGACCTGAACGACTACCAGCTGGCGCTGGGGGCGACGCAGAAGACCTATCTGAAGATCAACCAGATGTCGTTGTTCAGCCTGCTGTAAGGAGTGGCGTTGGTGATCAAGGTCGATAAACAGCTACCGGTCGTCACGGTTCTCGACCCCCAGGCGCGCCGCCCCGTGCAGGGCGAGCAGGCGCCGCAGCGCGTGCGCAAGGCGGCACCGAGCAACGAGCAGGCGCAGGTTCAGGCGCGCGGCAAGAGTGCCACCTTCAACCTGCAGCTCAACCAGCAGCTGACCTCGATGCAGGCCGCCGACAGCTACCTGGGCGAATTGGCCGGGCGTCTGGGGCAGCTCAAGCTCAGTCTCAGCCGCGAGCTGAGCAATGCCCAGGCCGGCGAGCGTGACGGTCTCAAGCGGGAGCTGGAACAGGTGCGCAAGCTGCTCGCCGAGCGCGGCCAGCGTTCCGGCGAGGCGCTGGACGCCAGCTTCAAGCTGCGTCTCAACGAGCCGGTGCGCAGCCGCTTCAGCCTGCAGGGCCTGGACTCCATCGCCGCGGTACAGCAGGCCGGCAAGGAAACCCTGCTGTTCAGCGCCGGACGCAAGCTGGCCGAACCCCTGGCCGTGGTGCTCGACGAGGGCATGAGCGAGCAGCAGATTCTTCGCCGCTTCAATGCCGGCCTCGGCCCGGCGGGTATTCGCGCCGAGGTCGATAACGGTGGTGCGCTCAAGTTCAGCGCCCGTGAAAGCGAATGGCAGCAGCTCAAGGGCGAGTTGCGCGTGCAGGGCGAGGGCAAGCTGGCGCAGAAGAATGCGGCGCCATTGGTCAGCCAGGAGGAGCAACTGCTACGCCTGCCCGAGGCGGCGCGCCTGGACGGAGCCCGTGAACTGCGCCGGGCACTGGACGAGGTGGTGGCCGCGCTGGACAAGATCGGTGCGCTGCGCGAACAGCTCAGCCACCGCCAGGAAGAAATCCGCGAGTTTCTTGCCCGCCATGCCGAGCAGAACGAGCGCGAGTGGGCGCGCGACTTCGCCGGCGAAGTATTCAACCTGATGCAGCGCAGCCCCAGCAGCTATGCCGCGGTGACCCAGACCGTGGTGGCGCAAGCCAATATCAGCCGTTCCAGCGTGGTCAGCCTGCTGTCCTGATCACTGAGATTTCGACTCCTCAGCCGTCAGTCGCCCTCCCCCTTGTTTCATGGCGACTGGCGGCTTTTTTATTCGATTCGGGCTGCGCTGGCGACCAGTCGTCCGCTTCATGACTGGTCGCACAGAATGATGGCGTTTTAGCAGCTATCATCGCGCCCTTTTCCGCAGCATCCGGGCCTCACGCCCTTCGAATCTGCCCCCCGCATTCCAATAAAAACCCCGTATTCAAGGGTTCAACCCGTTACCGGTAGCGCGTGCTCCCGGTGCATTGCCTTGTTCTCGAATTTTGGAGTACCGACGTGTTGAAGAAGTACCTGACCCTCCTCCTGCTTGCCTGCACCATGCTGGTCAGCGTGCCCAGCCTGGCGCAGCTGTCCGATTCCGAAGCCATGAACATGGCCGGTCTGCAGCGTTCGCTGACCCAGCGCATGGCCAAGAACTACCTGATGCTCGGTGCTGACGTGCGTGTGGACACCGCCCAGCGTCAGCTGCAGGAAACCATCGAGCGTTTCGATGCCAGCCACAAGGCGCTGACCGCCTACGCACCCAATGCCGAGATCAAGGCGGCGCTGAGCAAGGTCGATGGCCTCTGGGCCACCTTCCGCCCGCAACTGGAAGCCAAGCCGGAGCAGGCCAAGGCCGCCCAGATGCTCGCCACCAGTGAGGAGCTGCTGCAGCAGACGCAGACCGTCAGTGACCTGATGGGCAAGCACCTGGGCGCCATGGGCGCATCGGTGCACCGTACCGGCTGGGCGCGCGTGCAAACCCAGCGCATCGCCATGCTCTACATGGCCAAGGCATGGCACGTGCAGGCACCTGATCTGGACGCCAAGCTGGACAAGTCGGTGAGCGATTTCGAGACCATCCTCAAGGAACTGGAAGCCCGCGGTACGCCGAACGAGGAAATCGCCAACGCCCAGCGCCGCGCTCGTGCTCATTGGGGCTTCACCCTCAAGGGCATCGACCTGCACGCCTCGCAGGACTTCGTGCCCACTGTGATCACCGTCAGCACCGACTCGCTGTTCCGCCAGCTCAACGAACTGACTCGCCTCTACGCGGGCCTGCAGGCCAAAGAGGCCTGATAGCCATTCGCCAGGCTGTCACCTTGATTGCCCGTTTTTGCGCTATAACCAAGCGCAAGTCGGGCAGAGGTGGCGGGCATGAGCGAAGTAACTGATCAGGCGGTGTACAAGACCCTGCTGGAATCCACCCGTGCGATTCCCTGGAAGATCGACTGGAAGAGCATGACCTTCGCCTACATCGGCCCGCAGATCGAAAGCCTGCTGGGCTGGTCGCAGGCGAGCTGGGTCAGCGCCGAGGACTGGGCGACACGCATGCACCCGGACGACCGCGAGAAGGTGGTGGAATTCTGCATCTCGCAGTCGCAGAACGGTGTCGATCACGAAGCCGACTACCGCGCACTGACCGCTGCCGGCGATTACGTGTGGATTCGCGATGTGGTGCATGTGATACGCGATGACAACGGCGAGGTGGATTCGCTGATCGGTTTCATGTTCGACATCAGCGAGCGCAAGAAGACCGAGGAACAGTTGCTGACCCTGCAGAAGCAGCTGGAAGAATACTCCTACAAGGACGGTCTCACCGGCGTCGCCAACCGGCGCATGTTCGACACGGTGCTGGCCAGCGAATGGGCCAATGCCCAGCGCACCCAGCAGCCGCTGTCGCTGATCCTGCTGGATATCGACCACTTCAAGCAGTTCAACGACCACTACGGCCATATCCAGGGCGACGACTGCCTGAAGAGCGTCGGCCAGGCTTTGAGCCGCGCGGCCAGCCGGCCACGGGATTTCGTCGGGCGCTTCGGCGGCGAGGAGTTCGTACTGGTGCTGCCGGAGACCGACGAGGCCGCCGCTCGCCATATCGCCGAGCGTTGCCGGCAGCAGGTGCGCCAGCAGCGCATTGCCCACGAGCGCTCTGCCGTATCTTCCCTGCTCACCATCAGCCTCGGTGTCGGCACCATCGTGCCGGGCGCGCACGACCGCCCGTTGGACTTCCTCAACGCCGTGGACAAGCTGCTTTACCAAGCCAAGCAACGCGGTCGTGATCGGCTGGAAGTGGCCAAGGCCCCCGCACGCGCGACTCTCGACGATGCCGCGGATGCCCGTGTTTGAGTAATCGTTAACCTGGGCGTAACGATTGCGCTGGCTGCTTGATTGATGACCAGAGGGTCACGCTCCTAATGTGCCTCCACGACAGCGGAACTCGTGGAGTCTTCAATGACAACAACAATATCCCCACCGCCGCAGTGGTCGCGTCGTCGCGCTGAAAAAGCCCGGCGACTCGATCAGGTGCGCAACCTCGCCGATGGCGTGGTACTGCCCAGCGACAAGATCGTCGCGGCCCTCGAGGCCTTGATCGCCCCCGGCGATCGTGTGGTGCTCGAAGGCAACAACCAGAAGCAGGCGGATTTCCTTTCCCGCTCGCTGGCCAAGGCCGACCCCGGCCGTCTGCATGACCTGCACATAATCATGCCCAGCGTCAGCCGTGCCGAGCACCTCGATCTGTTCGAGCGTGGCATCGCGCGCAAGCTCGACTTCTCCTTCGCTGGCCCACAGAGCCTGCGCATCGGCCAACTGCTCGAAGACGGGCAGATGGAAGTCGGCGCTATCCACACCTACATCGAGCTGTACTCACGCCTGCTGGTGGATCTGATCCCCAACGTCGCGCTGGTCGCCGGTTTCCAGGCTGACCGCCACGGTAACATCTACACCGGCCCGAGCACCGAGGACACCCCGGCGCTGGTCGAGCCCACCGCGTTCTCCGACGGCATCGTGATCTTCCAGGTCAACGAGATCGTCGACGAGCTGCCGCGGGTGGACATTCCCGCCTCCTGGGTCGACTTCGTGGTGGTGGCCGACAAGCCGTTCTACATCGAGCCGCTGTTTACCCGTGACCCGCGCCATATCAAGCCGGTGCACGTGCTGATGGCGATGATGGCGATCCGTGGCATCTACGAAAAACACAACGTGCAGTCGCTCAACCATGGCATCGGCTTCAACACCGCCGCCATCGAGTTGATCCTGCCGACCTACGGTGAATCGCTGGGCCTGAAGGGCAAGATCTGCCGCAACTGGACGCTCAACCCGCACCCGACGCTGATCCCGGCCATCGAGACCGGCTGGGTGGAGAGCGTGCACTGCTTCGGCACCGAGCTGGGCATGGAGAACTACATCGCCCAGCGCCCGGACGTTTTCTTCACCGGCCGCGACGGCTCCATGCGCTCCAACCGCATGATGTGCCAGCTGGCTGGGCAGTACGCGGTCGACCTGTTTATCGGCGCCACGCTGCAGGTGGACGGCGATGGCCATTCCTCCACCGTCACCCGCGGCCGCCTGGCCGGTTTCGGCGGCGCGCCGAACATGGGCCATGACCCGCGCGGACGGCGTCACTCGACACCCGCCTGGCTGGACATGCGCCCGGGTGACAGCGACGCGCCGCTGCTCGAACGCGGCAAGAAGCTGGTGGTGCAGATGGTCGAGACCTTCCAGGAGGGCGGCAAGCCCACCTTCGTCGAGCAGCTCGATGCGGTGGACGTGGCGAAGAAGGTCGGCATGCCGCTGGCACCGATCATGATCTACGGCGACGACGTCACTCACCTGCTCACCGAAGAAGGCATCGCCTATCTGTACAAGGCACGCACCCTGGAAGAGCGCCAGGCAATGATCGCCGCGGTCGCCGGTGTCACCGCCATCGGCCTGCGCCATGACCCGAAAGAAACCGCACGCATGCGCCGTGAAGGGCTGATCGCGCTGCCCGAGGATCTCGGCATCCGCCGCACCGATGCCAGCCGCGAACTGCTCGCGGCCAAGAGCATCGCCGAGCTGGTCGAGTGGTCGGGCGGTCTGTACAACCCGCCCGCCAAGTTCAGGAGCTGGTGATGAATGCACTCACGGCATTACAGCCGCAGCTCTCATTAGGGGACTGGCTGGCCGACCTGGCCGTCGACGCCCTGATCGACGAGGCCGACCTGTCGCCCAAGCCGGGGCTGGTCGATCGTCGTGGTAGCGGCGCGCACACCGACCTGCACCTGGGCCTGATGCACGCCTCGGCGCTGGCCCTGTGGCCCAGCTTCAAGGCCATGGCCGAGGCCGCGCAGCATCGCGGCGCGATCGACCTGCAACTGCGCGAGGACGTCGGCCGCATCGGCCGCGAAGGCGAGGTGGAGATGCTGCGCGTCACCGGTGGCGTCAACACCCATCGCGGCGCGATCTGGGCGCTGGGGTTGCTTAGTGCTGCCGCCGCGCTGGATCCCAGTGAGCTGGCGCCTGCACAGGTCGCCCTGCGCGCTGCGCGTCTGGCCCTGCTCAACGACCGCGCTGCGCCCGTCACTGGCGATAGTCATGGTGCCCAGGTTTGCCGTCTGTACGGCGTGCATGGGGCTCGCGAGGAGGCGCAGCTCGGTTTCCCTGCGGTGATCCAGCAGGCGCTGCCACAACTGGCGCGCAGCCGTGCCGCTGGTGCAGGTGAGCAGAACGCCCGTCTCGATGCGCTGCTGGCGATCATGACCCAGCTGGCCGACACCTGCGTGCTCTACCGCGCCGGCATGGCCGGGCTGAGTTGTATGCAGAGCGGCGCCCGCGCGGTACTCGCCGCTGGCGGTTGCGCCAGCCTCGATGGTCGCCGCCTGCTGCGCGATCTTGAGCGCGACATGCTGCGCCTGCGCGCCTCGCCTGGCGGCGCTGCCGATTTGCTCGCCGCCACCCTGTTCCTCGACCGCCTGCAGCATGACCTGCCGGCGCAGCTTGGGAGTCTGTGAAATGGAAACCCTGTCCTTCGAATTTCCCGCCGGGCAACCGGCCCAGGGCCGCGCGTTGGTGGGCTGCGTCGGCTCCGGCGACCTGGAAGTGCTGCTCGAACCCGGCCAGGCCGGCACCTTGGCGATCCAGGTGATCACCTCGGTGAACGGCAGCGCACCGCGCTGGCAGTTGCTTTTCGAGCGCATGTTCCGCGAGCAGCAGCTGCCCGCACTGAACATCGCCATTCATGATTTCGGCGCCACGCCGGGTGTGGTGCGCCTGCGCCTGGAACAAGGCCTGGAGGAACTGAACCATGGCTGAGCAAAACATTGCGCGCCTGCTGGCGCAGCGCAGCTTCACCGAACTCGGTGCCCGCGAGCGTGCGCGGGCACTGCTCGATGCCGGCAGCTTCCGCGAACTGCTCGATCCCTTCGCCCAACTGATGTCGCCCTGGCTGCCCAAGCAGGGCATCGTGCCCCAGGCCGACGACGGCGTGGTGGTGGCCAAGGGTACGCTCGATGGCCAACCTGCGGTGGTGATCGCCATCGAAGGCGCCTTCCAGGGCGGCAGCCTGGGCGAAGTGGGCGGGGCGAAGATCGCCGGCGCCCTGGAGCTGGCCGCCGAGGACAACCGCAATGGCACGCCGACCCGCGCCGTGCTGCTGTTGGAGACCGGCGGTGTACGCCTGCAGGAAGCCAATCTGGGCCTGGCGGCCATCGCCGAGATTCAGGCCGCCATCGTCGATCTACGCCAGTACCAGCCGGTGATCGGTCTGGTCGCCGGCCCGGTCGGCTGCTTCGGCGGCATGTCCATCGCCGCCGGGCTGTGCAGTTACCTGCTGGTCACCCGCGAAGCGCGCCTGGGGCTCAACGGCCCGCAGGTGATCGAGCAGGAGGCCGGGCTGGAGGAATACGACTCGCGCGACCGCCCCTTTATCTGGGGGCTGACCGGCGGCGAGCAGCGTCACGCCAGTGGCCTGGTCGATGGCTACGTGAGTGATGACGTCGACGCCATTCGCCGCGAGCTGCACGGGTTGTTCGCCAAGGGGAAACCCGCGCTGGAACGCAGCCGTCGCCACGCCTGGTTCCTGCAGCGCCTGCGCGCTGTCGACACCGCCGTCCAGGCCGATGCCGCTGCCGTGCGCAGCGCCTATCAGGGAGCATGAACATGACAACTGCACAGGAACAACGCGGCTTGCACTGGTTCCAGATCCTGGCCGGCGCTGCTCAACCGCAACCAGGTTTGCCGGCCTCGCTGCGCGTAGCCGATGGCGAACTGGCTGGTCAGGCGGTGCGTTATCTCGCCGTGATTGCCGATGCCAACAATCCCTTCCCCCGCGCTCGCAACGGCGAGGTCGGCCTGCTCGAAGGCTGGGGCCTGGCGCAGGCGGTCGACGAGGCCATCGAGGCGGATCGCGACAACCCGCACAAGCGGGCGCTGATCGCCATCGTCGACGTGCCGAGCCAGGCCTATGGCCGCCGCGAGGAAGCCTATGGCATTCATCAGGCGCTGGCTGGCGCGGTGGACGCTTATGCCCGTGCCCGTCTGGCCGGGCATGCGGTGATCGGCCTGCTGGTCGGTAAGGCCATGTCCGGTGCCTTTCTCGCCCACGGCTACCAGGCCAACCGCCTGATCGCCCTGCGCGATGCCGGGGTGATGGTGCATGCCATGGGCAAGGCCGCGGCCGCGCGCATCACCCTGCGCAGCGTCGACGAGCTGGAGGCGCTGGCCGCCAGCGTGCCGCCGATGGCCTACGACCTGGGCAACTACGCCTCGCTCGGCCTGCTGTCTGAGGTGCTCGACGTGGAGCAGGTGACGCAGCCGACGGCCGCCGATCTGGCCCGTGTGCAGGACGCTCTGAGCCGTGCCCTGAGCGATATCGCCGCCAGCCCGCGTGACCTGCGCAACCGCCTGGGCGCCGCCAATCGTGCGGCCTCCTCGAAGGTGCGCGAGGCCTTGCGCGCGCAGTGGTGAACAGGTCGCGCACGGCCACCGTAGGGTGTGCCGTGCGCACCAGAGCGACATCCGCCTATGGCCCGGTGCGCATGGCGCACCCTACGCCCGAGGTCAGCTGTAGGGCGGTTGCAAACCGGCAACCAGAAGCGAAATTCCAACAACCCGGAGATTCACTCGATGCACCCCACACCCCGTCCACATGATCTGCTCTGGGGCCTGCGCCCCGAGCACCTGCCGCAGGAGGCGCCGGCCTGGGCTCGTGCCGCCCTGGGCGGGCATGTGCCGGTGGTGGTGCGCCGTGCGCCGGCTGAATCCGGCTGGGTCGCGGTGGGTATCCGCGGCGTGGCGCGTGAACAGAGGTATGCCACCTGGATGCGTGTGAGCGAGATCAGTCGTCTGGTCAGCCCGCAGGCCGTGGCGCGGGCCGGGCGCTGGCGCAGCCACGCGCAGCCGCACTGGCCGGCATTGCGGGCGTTGAGCCTGCTGGCGCCGCGTCTCGATGCCCTCGGCCTGGCCTGGGGTGTGACCGGCAGCCTGGGTTTCGAGCTGGCCAGCGGTATCAGCGCCGCACACCCGGACAGCGATCTCGACCTGTCGCTGCGCGCCTCTCAGCAGTTACCGCGCGACTGGGCGCGGGCGCTGTGTGGCGTGCTGGATGAGGCACCGGGGCGTATCGACCTGCAGCTGGAAACCCCATACGGCGCCGTGGCGCTGCGTGAGTGGGCCAGCGAGGCGCCGCGCGTCCTGCTGAAAACCCAGAACGGGCCGTTGCTGGTTGGCGACCCTTGGCACCTGCAGCAGGTGGCGGCGTGAGCACGCTCTGGGCTTTCCCCGGTCAGGGTGCGCAGCAGCCCGGCATGCTTCAGGCATTGCCCGCCGCGCCGGTGGTGCAGGCCTGCCTGGAACAAGCCAGCGCTGCGCTGGGCGAGGATGTACGCCTGCTGGATTCGGCCGAGGCCTTGCAAGGCACGCGTGCCGTGCAGCTCTGCCTGTTGATTGCCGGCGTCGCCGCCGCGCGCCTGCTCGGCGAGCGCGGGCATCGTCCGGACTATGTCGCCGGATTGTCCATCGGCGCCTATGCCGCCGCCGTGGTGGCCGACGTGCTGGACTTCGCCGATGCCGTGCGCCTGGTCGCATTGCGTGGCGAACTGATGCAGCGCGCCTATCCCAGTGGCTACGGCATGACTGCCATCCTCGGCCTTGACCAGACCAGCATCGAACGCCTGCTGGCCGAGGCCGAAGGCCCGGTGTACCTGGGCAATATCAACGCCGAAACCCAGCTGGTGATCGCCGGCAGCGATGCCGCCATGGCCGCTGTGGTCGAACGCGCCCGTGCCCTCGGCGCCGGTATGGCCAAGCGCCTGGCCATGAGCGTGCCGTCGCACTGTGTGCTGCTCGACGGCCCGGCGCGCGAGTTGGCTGCGGCCTTTGCCAACATCGAATTACATGCACCGCAGGTGCGCTACCTGAGCAGCAGCTCGGCGCGCCTGATCCGTGATCCCGAAACCCTGCGCGATGACCTGGCTTACAACATGAGCCGCGTCGTCGACTGGCAGGCCACGCTCGTCACTGCCTATGAGCGCGGCGTGCGCCTGCACCTGGAACTGCCCCCCGGTGGCGTGCTGACCGGGCTCGCCCGGCGCGTCTTCGACGCCGGCCAGGCAATCGCCTTCGAGGGCGCACGTCTGGATACACTCGACGCCATGTTGCGTCAGGAGGTAAGCCGCGACCGCTGAGCCGTAGCGTTTACCGAAGCACAAAAACAACAACTTCGATACGTAAAACGAGGACAACAATAATGATCATCTACGGTGTCGCCTTTCTGGCGATCTGCACCCTGGCCGGCATCTTCATCGGAGAGCTGCTGGGCAAACTCATCGGCGTACCCGCCAACGTCGGTGGTGTCGGCATCGCCATGATCCTGCTGATCTTTCTGGGCAGTTACCTGAGCAAACGCGGTCTGTTCACCGGCAAGTCGGAACAGGGCGTGGAGTTCTGGAGCGCCATCTACATTCCCATCGTGGTCGCCATGGCCGCCCAGCAGAACGTCTACGGTGCCCTCAGTGGCGGCCCCATGGCGATTCTCGCCGGTACTTCCGCGGTCGTTATCGGCTTCGCGCTGGTGCCTGTACTGAGCCGGATCGGACAAAAGAAGTCCGACAGCGAAATCGCCCCTTCCCTGACTAAAGCGCCACGGTGACTGCCATGTACGAATCCATCATGAAGGTCATTTCCGGCTACGGGATGCTCAGCGGTTTCGCCATCATCGGTGTCACCATGTGGCTGTCGTACTGGATCTCCGACAAGTTCACCAAGGGCCGCCTGCACGGCTCGGCGATCGCCATCCTGCTCGGCCTGGTGCTGTCGTACATCGGCGGGGTCTACACCGGTGGCCAGAAGGGCCTGGTCGACATTCCCCTGTTCGCCGGCCTGGGCCTGCTGGGCGGCGCCATGCTGCGTGACTTCGCCATCGTCGCCACGGCCTTCGGTGTCAGTGTCGAGGAACTCAAGCGCGCCGGTTTCGCCGGGGTGCTGGCGCTGTTCGTCGGCGTCGGTACGTCCTTCATCGCCGGTGTGGCGGTGGCCATGGCCTTCGGCTACACCGACGTGGTCAGCCTGACCACCATCGGCGCCGGTGCGGTGACCTACATCGTCGGTCCGGTGACGGGTGCGGCGATCGGTGCCAGCTCCGACGTCATGGCGCTGTCGATTGCCGCTGGCCTGATCAAGGCGATCCTGGTGATGGTCGCCACTCCCTTCGTTGCGCCCTACATCGGCCTGAACAATCCGCGTAGCGCGGTGATCTTCGGTGGTCTGATGGGCACGTCCAGCGGTGTGGCCGGTGGTCTGGCGGCGACCGATCCGAAGCTGGTGCCCTATGGTTGTCTGACCGCTGCTTTCTACACCGCACTCGGCTGCCTGCTCGGCCCGTCACTGCTCTATTTCATCATGCGAGGTTTGTTGGGCTGAGTCCTTTGCCCGCCTTCATGGCGGGCTTTTTTTATTCAGGCCCCGCGCCATCCTGCGACGACTGGCGTATGGGCGATATCGGCGAATGGGTAGGCGCACCAGGATGGCCGCGTATGAGTGGCCTGCCTCGGTGCGCACGCCCTGGGCGGCCCGCGTGCTCTACGACTGCCGGCTGTACATCCGGCATTCGGCCAGCAGCGCCAGTAGGTTCGGGTCACGCTCCTTGGCCTTGAGAAAGACCACGCCGATATGCTGCTGCAGATGGTACTTGGCCTGCAGCGGGATCAGCTTCACCCGGTTCTCGTACACCGCCGCCACGCGCCCTGGCAGCAGGGCATAGCCGACGCCCGAACTGACCATGCTGAGCAGGGTGAAGATGTCTTTCACCTGCATCGCCACCTTGGGCTCGAAGCCTGCCTGGCGGAACACCCGCTCGCCGTCGCGGAAGGTAGCGTAGCCCTGGGTCAGGGTGATGAAGGTCGAGTCGCGCAGGTCGGCCAGATCCACTTCGGCGTGATCGGCGAAGGGCGAATCGTTGGGGGTGGCGAGGAAGATGTCGTCGGAGAACAGCGCCAGTTGCTCGCAGTCCGGGTCGCTGACGCTGTCGTCGAGGGCGATGAGGATGGCGTCCAGTTCCATGTTCTTCAGCTTGTACAGCAGGTCGACGTTGGAGCCGAGCACCAGGTCGATGTTCAGCTCGCTGCGGCGCAGCTTCAGGCCCATGATCAATTGCGGCACGGTCTTCACCGTCAGCGAGTAGAGCGCACCGAGCTTGAAGCGCTCGGCGCCGAAGCCAGCCGCCTCGCGGGTCAGGCGCACCATCTCCTGGGCGTCCTGGATCAGCTTCTGAGCTTTCTCTTCCAGCACATAGGCACTCTCCAGCGGAATCAGGTTGCGCCCCTCGTGCTTGAACAGCGGGCAGCGCAGCGCGCTCTCCAGCGAGTGGATGGCGCGGTGCACGCTGACATTGCTGGTCTGCAGCTCGCTGGCCGCGCGCGCCAGGTTGCCACTGCGCATGAAGGCGAGAAAGACCTCCAGCTTTTTCAGGGTCAGTTCTTCATCGATCAGCATCGGCCTGTTGTCCTTTTCCAGCGATGGCTGATTGTGCCGCATCCACGCGGGTCAGCGGTGATCGGTCGTTGCGACTTTGGTTGCAGACGGTGATGACTGGAATGCCCCTTTATTTGTCATTTCAATAGTGTTGATATGATTGGTGGGCAGGGGCTACCGTACGAACAGTCCTGCATCGGTACAGGCAATGCCTGCGCCACGTTCATTCTCTGTCTGAGGAGTACCGCCATGAACGACTTCGCCTCGCTGCCCGCGACATCCGGCCTGAAGGCCCTGCAAGCACTGATTCGCGGCGAACTGCCGGCGCCGTCAATCGGCGAGACCATGGGTATTCACGCGGTGCAGGTGGAGGCGGGCAGCATCACCCTGGAGGGGCGCCCGGATCAGCGTCATCTAAACCCGGCCGGCGCGGTGCATGGCGGTTTCGCGGCAACCTGCCTGGACGGCGCCGCGGCGCTGGCGCTGTTCTCCACCTTGGAGGCGGACGTGCCGCACTCGACGGTGGATCTCAACGTCAAGTACGTGCGTCCACTGCGCCCCGGCGAGGTCTATCAGGTGCGCGGCTGGGTGGTCGAGCGCACCCGCAGCCTGGCGATCTGCGACGCGCATATCCTCGACGCGCAAGGCAAGCTGTGCGCCAAGGCCACCACCACCTTCGTCATCGGAGCGGCCAAGGCATGAAGGAACTCATGGTTCAGGGCCCTGGCCAACTGGCCTGGGTCGAGGCACCTGATCTGCAACTCACCACCCCGGACAGTGCGTTGGTCAGGCCCATCGCCTCGGCTTCCTGTGACCTGGATCGGCGCCTGATCGCCGGTACCACGCCGTTCAAGCCACCGTTCGCGCTGGGCCATGAATGTGTCGCCGAGGTGCTGGAAGTGGGTTCGGCCGTGCGTAACCTGCGCCGTGGCGATCTGGTTTCGGTGCCCTGGAAGATCGCCTGCGGCGCCTGTGCCCAGTGTCTGGCTGGGCGCTCCAGTGCGTGCACCTCGGTGCCGCGCATGGCCGCCTACGGTGTGCCGGCGGGTGGTCACTGGGGCGGATTGTTCTCGGAAATGGTGCTGGTGCCGTTTGCCGACGCCATGTTGGTGCCTCTGCCGGCGGGGCTCGATCCCGTGGCCGTGTCCAGCGCCAGCGACAACCTAACCGATGCCTGGGTGGCCGCCAGTCGGCCGCTGGCCACACGCCAGGATGCCCGGGTATTGGTGGTCGGCGGTACGGAAAGCCTCGGCGTACTGGCGGTGCAGATGGCGCGGGCTGCCGGTGCGGGCAGCGTGGATTACCTCGATGATCATCCGCTGCGCCAGCAGCTTGCTGCACGCAGTGGCGCCGGTGTCGATCTGGCAGGAAGCGACCTCGACCGCAGCTATGATCTGGTGATCTCCGCCACCCGCGATCATCAGGCGCTGCGCCGTGGGCTGCTGGCGCTGGCGCCCGGCGGGCATTGCTCGTGCATCGGCATCATCTTCGATGACCCGAAGATTCCGCTGTTCGACATGTATCTGCGTGACGTCACTTTCTCGGTCGGCGCCTGCAGCGTGCAGCAACACATTCCCAAGGTGCTGGATCTGGTGCACAGCGACTGCTGCGATCCGCTGCTGGTCAACCCGCAGGTGGTGGGCTGCGAGGATGCGCCGCAGGCGCTGATTCAGCCGCTGACCAAGTGCATCGTGGTGCGCGAGCGGATTACCTGAGCGTGCTCAGTTGAGACGTTCGGCAAGGGCCAGCATCACCCGGCGCCAGGCGTCCTGGCCGTCGGCGTCGGTGGTGGCCAGGGCGTCGCGCAGGGTGCGCCGCTCCAACTCGGTGGCCTCGGCCTCCAGCGCTGTACCTGCTTCACTCAGTGACAGCAGCTTGAAACGATGTCGGCCTGGCTCGCGGGTGTACTGCACCAGCGCCTGCTCGAACAGGTGCGACAGCGGACGATGCAGCGCCTGGTTGCTGACGCCCAGAGTGGTGGCCAGTTCTCCGATGCTGATTGCGTCGGCACGGGCGATCACATACAGAATGCGGTGGTGCACACGGGACAGTCCGCGCGCCTCGAGAAAACGGTCGGCCTCCACCGTCAGGCCGCGGAAACCGAAGTGCAGCAGCTCGAGGCTATGGTCGAGTGGATCCAGCGACTTCAGGCTCACGGATGCCGCGTTGATCTTTTTCTCGATAACCATGGGATATTTACGCCGGTTGAGGTGGCGCACAGCCTAAGGCCTCCACCCGCTTCATCACAACACGACACAGGAACACGCGCATGCAACTGATCTACGCCGCTGCCTCACCCTTCGCCCGCAAGGTTCGCGTACTGGCTGCGGAAACCGGCCTGCTGGAACGCATCGAGCTGTTCGATACCGCCGTGCTGCCGACCACGCTGAACGAACGAGTCAATGCGCTCAACCCGTTGGGCAAGATTCCGGTACTGCTGAGCGACGACGGCCAGGCGCTGTATGACAGCCGGGTGATCTGCGAATACCTCGACACCCTGCATCAAGGTACGAAGCTGCTACCGGACGGTGCCACGCGCTGGCAGGTGTTGCGCCTGGCCGCGTTGGCCGATGGCCTGATGGATGCTGCGCTGTTGGCGCGATACGAGCGCGCTGCGCGCCCGGCCGAGCTGCAATGGTCGGCCTGGCTGGAGGGGCAGCTGGGCAAGATCCAGCGAGCGTTGGCGGAGCTGGAGCGCCAGGTCGGGCAGTTGCAGGGGCCGCTCGACCTGGCGCAGATCGGCGTCGCCTGCGCCCTGGGCTATCTGGATTTCCGCTTTGCCGACCTCGACTGGCGCGCTGCGCATCCGGGCCTGGCCGCTTTCCAGCAGGCCTTCGCCCAGCGCGCCTCGATGCAGGCCAGCGCGCCGGTTTGAGCTGGCCGGCTCAGAGACGAAAGCGAGTCACCAGCTGATTGAGGCCGACGGCCAGGCTCGACAGCTCCTGGCTGGCGGCGGTGGTCTGATCGGCGCCGGCCGAGCTTTGCAGTGACAGGTCGCGGATATTGACCAGGTTGCGATCCACCTCGCGCGCCACCTGCGCTTGCTGTTCCGAGGCGCTGGCGATCACCAGGTTGCGTTCGTTGATGGCGCCGATGGAGCGGGTGATTTCCTCCAGCGCCTGACCGGCGGATTGAGCCAGGCCAAGTGTCGAGCCGGCGCGCTGCATGCTGGTATCCATCGCCTGCACGGCCTGTTCGGTCTCTTTCTGGATGAGGTCGATCATCTGCTCGACTTCGCCGGTCGATTGTTGGGTGCGATGGGCGAGGGCGCGAACCTCGTCGGCCACCACGGCGAAGCCTCGGCCCTGCTCGCCGGCCCGTGCGGCCTCGATGGCGGCGTTGAGCGCCAGCAGATTGGTCTGCTCGGCGATGGTGCGGATCACCGTGACCACCTGACCGATGTTGCGCACGTTGTCGGCCAGACGGCGGATCTCTTCGCTGGTGGTGGAGATGTCCTGCGTCAGCAGGCCGATCGATTCGACCGTCTGGCCCACCTGGCTCTGCCCCTGGCGGGCGGTATGGTCGGTCTCGCGGGAGGCCTCCGAGGTGCTGACGGCGTTGCGCGCGACTTCTTCCACGGCGGCGGTCATCTGGTTGACGGCGGTGGCGGCCTGCTCGATCTCGTTGTTCTGCTGATGCAGGCCACGCGTGCTGTCCTCGGTCACCGCATGCAGCTCTTCGGAGGCAGAGGCCAACTGGCTGGACGAGTCGGCGATCTGCTGGATGGTGTCGCGCAAGCTACGCCGCATGGTGGCGAGTGCCGCCAGCAACTGCGCAGGCTCATCCTGGCCGTCGTCGGTGACGTCACAGCTGAGGTCGCCGGCTGCGATGTCTTCGGCCAGGCCCAGCGCCTTGCTCAGGGGGACGACGACGCTGCGAGTGAACAGAAATGCGAGTGCGACCGTCAGCAGAATCGCCACGATGATGGCTGCCTGGACGATATACCTGGCGCTGTCATACGCCTCCTCGCTCTGCGTCGAGGCGTTTGCGGCACCGGTCTTGTTGAGTTGCATCAGTACCCGCATCGACGCGGTCAGCGCATCGGCCGTCTCGCTCAGCACGCCACCGACCAGTTGCCTGACCTGGGCATCGTTGCCGGCCAGAATCGCCTCCATCACCTGGGCCTGGCTGGTCATGTAGCGCTCCATGCTACTGCGGAAGGCATCGTAGGCCATCTGTTCCTCAGCGGACTCGATGAACTGCGTATAGGTCTGTTCGACACGTATCAGGTCGCTCTTGGCCTGATCCAATGTGGCCAGGTCGGTGCTGCGGCTCTGCGCATCCTGGGTGATGTGAATGCGCAAGGTGAGCGCGCGGATTCGGGCGGCGCTCAGGTTCATTTCATCCAGGGCCAGCACGGAAGGAAACCACTTGGCTTCGATCGCGTCGGACATGTTGTCCATGCGTGACATCTGCGTCAGGGTGATCCAGCCCAATAGCAATACCAATAGCGCCAATACGGCAAAGCTTGCCGCCGCGCGCCAACCAATTTTCATCTTTCTCAGCAACATGACTACCTCGTTTACCAGCAGCGGAATAATTCGGCGGGGTACTTGAAAGTTGATTAAGCGATCAATTTTCAAGTAGTGGGGAGTGATGGCTAATTGGTTATTCGCGAGGAACCTTGAAGATGCTCAAGTTCACAGGTTGGTCGCCCGAAGAAATAACCTTGCACCCAGGTACTTCCCTGGCTGGCGGCCAATTGCAGGTCAACGGAAGTTTCGATGCCTTCGACGATTACGCAGGGCGCCAGGGTCTTGCACAGTTCGAGCAGATATTTGAGGGTTTTTTCACCGGTGGCACTATCGCGTGCGCGCTGTATATAGCTCTGGTCGATCTTGATGATGTCTGGCTGGCTTTGCTGGATGAATGCCAGGGTGCCGAAGCCCGAGCCGAAGTCATCTACCGCTACCCGGCAGCCGGCGTGGCGCAGGCGGTGCACCAGATCCACGGCGCCGCGGGTGCTCGGTGGCACGGCGCTTTCGGTGATTTCGATGATCAGGCGGCTGGACAGGCTGCGGTCGGCCTCCAGGTGGTCGAGCATCTGATCCCAGTCCGCATCCAGCAAGGTGCTGAGTGCGGAAATGTTGCAGCCCAGGGTCAGGCCCGGGTTGTCTCGCAACAACACCATCACCGTGCCAATCACGCGATGATCCAGCGGGCGTATGACGTGCAGACGCTCCAGCAACGGAAAGGGATTGAAACCAAGGCCGTCACCTTCATGGCGCAGCAGGCTTTCGCGATACAGCACCCGCTCCGGTTCATGGGTGGCAACGACAGGCTGGAACGCCAGGTGGAAGCGGCCGCGTTGCAGTTCGTCATAGAACAGATGAGCGCGCTGCAGGTCGTTTAGCGGGTTGTGGGTGACAGAGCGCAGGTATGGCTCGTGAGTGCTCATGCGATGGCCTTCCAGGCGATGTCGAGGTTCCATGGGCTGTACATCGTTCTCTGTCCCTCTGGTGGGGTCACTGGCAGTGAAAAAAGAGATGCCTTCACCAGCCGAAAACGGCGGTGTGCAATCACTAATCGAATACTTATTCGCGCTGCGGCGTCGGATGGTGGCGGCAACTGGGCAAATGTCAGAGCATTCGCCAGCGGCCTTATATTGATCACAGCACTTGAGCGGGATGAAAAAACGTCTTGCTGACGAAACGGTTTTTATCGGGAGATGAATTTCCCGGGTTTTTATAAGGGCATCTGAAGATGCCGGCACCCCGCCAGTAATATCCTCCCACCTGTTTTATGTCGTGAGAAGTGTTCCAGGATACCAATCGTATGTCCCGGGAGCCGGTCATCTTTTATTGCGTGGTATTTGGAGGAAGTGAATTAGTTAATGCTCAGGATTATTAGATGCATACGATTACAAGTGCCTGTTTCCAGATCATGGCCAAGGCATTTGCAAGTGAGGGGTGCAGCCTCGGCAAGTATTTTCCAGGGCTCGATCAGATGCTCGCCGAGGGTGGGCCGATTAGGGTCATACAGGTGTATCGGCTGTTGAACGCCCTGGTCAGTGAAAGCGGTGATGCGGATATGGGCCTGCGTGCCTACGAGCACTTTCATCCATGCGTGCTCGGGGTGAAGAGCTATGCGTTGATGTCCAGCCCGACGCTGGCGCAGGCCCTGCAACGCCTGGCGGACTATCACCCGATGACCAGCGATGGTTCGCACATGTTTCTGGAGCGACATGTCGACCGCCTCAAACTGGTGGGCGTGGAGAACGCCACCGTCGCCCAGCGGGCGCCCCGTGCATTCATCGATGCCGGCGCGGCGCTGGTCTTCGCCATCGTGCACTGGCTGACGCCCTTTCAAAGGCCGATGCCGCTGATGCTGGAGCTGACCTACCCAGAGCCGTTGGACACCCGCCAGTTGCGCCGCCTGTTCGGCAACAACCTGTACTTTTCCGCGCGGCGCAATTGCATGACATTCAGCCTGGACGACGGCGCGATCGAATTGCCTACCGCCGCCGCCGCGCTGCATACGTTGCACGTCGAATACGCCCAGGCGCAAATGAGCGAGCAGGTGGATGGTTCGCTGGAGGCCAGGGTACGGCGCATCCTCGCGGAGCAACTGAGCCAGGGCATCAGCCCCGGCCTGAGTGACGTGGCCGACCTGCTCGGCATGAGTCGCCGCAGCCTGCAGCATGGTCTGGTGCGTGACGAGGCGAACTTCACGCTGCTGCTCGACCAGGCGCGTCAACGCCAGGCCGCGAGCTTTCTGCGCAACACCGCGCGCAGCCTCAAGTACATTTCGGCGCAACTGGGGTTTCGTGATCAGAGCAGCTTCCACAAGGCCTGCGTGCGCTGGTTCGGTATCTCGCCCAATCAGTACCGGTTGACGCATGCTGATAGCGGCGGGGCTTCCTGAGTTTCAGCTATCGTCAATGGCCGCATCCATGAATGCGGTTTCTTCCACGGTTGTGACAAGCCATTACAATTGACCGCCGCTTCGCGTCCATGAAGTGACGCTATTAAGGTACATTGCGCGCAAAGTTAAAATAAAGGATTGGCTGATTGCACTCGGCCCAATCGCAACACCCGTGCCCGTAACACCGACAAGGTGACCAGTTCGAAAACAATAATGATGAAAAAGCATCTGAACGATCAGTTATTCGAAATCATCGCCACGAGTATCAGGAAGAAGCGCCTGAAAGCAGGCACCCTGCTGTTGGAAGGACCTTTGGCGGAGCTGTTCGGCGTCAGCCGTTCTCCGGTGCGTCAGGCGTTGCTCAACCTGAACCAGGCGGGATTGATCTGTACCTTCGACGGACGTGGTTACCTGGTCGGCGCGCAGCCGGGCAAGGTGCTGCGCCGTCAGCTGGAGCCCGCCGATTTCCAGCTGGCCGAGGACGACGCCCAGGCGCCGCGCAAGACCGAGAGCTGGAAGGCGGTCTATGACCAGATCGAGCGCGACCTGCTGCACCAGTCGCTGTTCGGCACCTATCGTATCAACGAGTTGGAGCTGTCACGTCACTACGGCATCAGCCGTACGGTCTCCAGTCAGGTGCTCACACGTCTGTCGCTGATGGGCCTGGTCGAGCGTGACGAGCGCTCGCGCTGGCAGCTCGGGCAGTGGGACGAGGAGCGACTCGGCGAGCTGTATGAAGTGCGCCGGCGACTGGAACCCTATGTGCTGGTGCGCGCCGCAGAGTTCATCGAGCCCGAGCAGATCGAGGGGTATATCGAGCGCCTGCACCAGGCCATGGATCTCTATCCGGACATGGACAGTAGCCAGTTCGATGACCTAGAAAGCGACCTGCACATCGAGACCCTCGGCCGCTGTCCCAACCGGCAGATGCTGCAGATATTGCGCCGGACCCACTCGCTGCTGCTGTCGGGCAAGCACATCCTGCTGGACAAGAGTTACTTCCCCGATGAGGAGCCGTTCTTCCGCGAGCACCTGAGCATCTTCGAGAACCTGCAGGCCGGACGTCCCGATCTCGCCGCGCAGAGCATGGAGGCGCACCTGGTGATCGCTGAGCGCAAGGTCAAGCAGCGCCTGGCGCAGTTCCGCGAGCAGAACGTGATCCAGGCCGTGCCTTATCTGGAGCGGATCGAGGCTTAGGCTGTCCGGTTCTGGTGCGCACGGCATGCCCTATCGGTGTAGGGTGCGCCGCGCGCACCGACTCTCCGACCTGAACGTCAGTCGTGCAAGCGATTCCCCGGATTGCATCCGGGCTACGTGTGCTGTCCCGTGGTAGAGGGGCGTTTGTGATTGCCGGGCTTGTGGTGCGCGCGGCGCACCCTACCGTTAGGCGTGCTCCGCTGGCGTCTGCCCATCGAGACGAAAACGGCCGGGATCGCCCGGCCGTTTTTCATTCCCTCAGCGCCTGACGATCAGGTCACCGCGCCCACCTGCCACGGCACGAACTCGTTGTCGCCGTAGTTGTACAGCTCGCTCTTCGAGGGCTCGCCCGAGGCGATCTCGATGAGGATGTCGAAGATCTTCTGTCCGGCTTCGGCGATGCTCAGTTCACCGTCGACGATACCGCCGCAGTTGATGTCCATGTCCTCTTCCAACTTGCGGAACATCTCGGTGTTGGTCGCCAGCTTGATGCAGGGCGCCGGCTTGAAGCCGGATACCGAGCCACGCCCGGTGGTGAAGCAGATCATGTTGGCGCCCGAGGCAACCTGGCCGGTCACCGACACCGGGTCATAGCCGGGGCTGTCCATGAACACGAAGCCGCGCTCGGTGATCGGCTCGCCCCACTCGTACACGCCGTTGAGCGAGCTGGTGCCGCCCTTGGCCGCCGCGCCGAGGGATTTCTCCAGGATGGTGGTGAGGCCGCCGGCCTTGTTGCCCGGTGAGGGGTTGTTGTTCAACTCGGCGCCGTTGATGCGCGTGTACTCCTCCCACCAGGTCAGGCGGTCGAGCAGTTTCTGGCCGACTTCATGGCTGATCGCACGGGCGATCAACAGGTGCTCGGCGCCGTAGATTTCCGGCGTTTCGCTGAGGATCGCGGTGCCGCCGTGCTGGGCCAGCAGGTCGGCGGCGTAGCCCAGTGCCGGGTTGGCCGTGATGCCGGAATAGCCGTCCGAGCCGCCGCACTGCATGCCGACCATGATGTGCTCGACGCTTTCCGAGGTGCGTTCCAGGCGGCCGATGGCGTCGAGCATCTCGGTCACCTGCTCGATGGCGCGCTGGATGCTGGCGCGGGTGCCGCCGGCGTTCTGGATGTTGAAGACGCGGAAGTTCGGCCCTTCGCTGATGTTGTAGCGCTTCATCAGCGAGGAAATCTGGTTGGTCTCGCAACCCAGGCCGATCACCAGCGCGCCGGCGATGTTGGGGTTGCAGGCGTAGCCCCAGATGCTGCGTTCGAGGAACTTGAAGCCTTCCGACTCGGTGTTGATCGCGCAGCCGCTGCCGTGCGTCAGCGCGACCACGCCGTCGATGTTGTAGCGCTTGAGCAGTTCCGAACCGTTGAAGTGCGCGGCCACGGCGCGCGACACGGTCGCCGAGCAGTTCACCGTGGACAGGATGCCGATGTAGTTGCGCGTGCCGACGCGGCCATCCGGGCGGCGATAACCCATGAAGCGGCGGCGCTGTTCCGGTGGCAGTACCGGCGTGCGTTCGATGGGCGGTGGCAGCTGGTTGTTGGCGTGGCTCTGCGGCATGGACACGTTGTGGGTGTGCACGTGGGCGCCGGCGGCGATGTCCTGGCTGGCGACGCCGATGACCTGGCCGTACTTGAGCACGGCTTCGCCACTGGCGATGGCGCGGCGGGCGATCTTGTGGCCGGCGGGAATATCGTCCAGAGCGTCTAGGGCGAGGCTTTCGACATGGCTACCGCGGGCCAGAGCACGGCGTGCGACGGCCACGGAATCTTGATCGCTGAGGATAACCACGGTCGGGGTATTCGTGATGAGTTGCATGGCTCGTTCTCATTGTTGTTGTGATCGACTGCCGACGATACTGACAAAAATGAACATTGCACGCAATAAATTCCGGTGTTAGTGTCGGCGCCACACAGCTGCTAGCCAGCACACAAAAACAACAATGTGAGGCTTTCCTGATGGATCGTTCCCATCCGCCTGGGCGCGTCGGTTACGTGCCGACCGCCTGCCTGTACAGCCCTGCCATCTGCCTGCAGGGAGCTCGTCATGACTAAGCTCGTCGATGCCTACTTCAACCTGCTCAAGCTGCTCGCGGTCATCTGCCTGGTGACCATGGTGGTGCTGGTGTTCGGCAACGTGGTGCTGCGCTACGGCTTCAACGAAAGCATCCTGATTTCCGAGGAACTGTCGCGCTGGGCATTCGTCTGGCTGACCTTCCTGGGCGCCGTGATCCTGCTGCGCGAGCGCGGCCACATGACCGTGGATCTGGCGCTGCGCGCCATGCCGAGCTGGAGCGAGCGCGGCTGCATGATCCTTTCCCAGCTGCTGATGCTCGGCTGCTCCGGGCTGTTCCTGTGGGGCAGCTGGCAGCAGGTGCAGATCAACATGCACATACCGTCGCCGGTGTCTGGCTGGTCGATGGGCTTCTTCTACGGTGCGGGTGTGTTCTTCGGCGCCTCGGCCTGCGTGATCCACGTCTACGAGGCTCTACGCCTGAGCCTGGGCGGTGAGCTGGTGCTGCGCGACCCGCTGGACGAAATCCACCAATAGCCGCTGCGACGGGTACGTAGCGCCGCTGCGCTCGGCCCTCTCATAACGATAAGAACCGGGGTACTGTGATGATCGTCATCGCAATTTTCGTGATTTCTCTATTGGCCGCCATGGCGATTGGCGTGCCGATTTCCTACGCGCTGATCCTCTGTGCGCTGGCCATGATGTATCACCTCGACCTGTTCGACGCGCAGATCGTCGCTCAGGGCCTGGTCAACGGCGCCGACAGCTTTCCGCTGATGGCCGTGCCGTTCTTCATGCTGGCCGGCGAGCTGATGAATGCCGGCGGCCTGTCCAAACGCATCGTCGCCATGGCCATCGCCCTGGTCGGCCATATCAAGGGTGGCCTGGGCTATGTGACCATTCTCGCCGGCTGCGTGCTGGCGGCACTGTCCGGCTCGGCGGCTGCCGATGCTGCGGCACTGGCCGCGCTGCTGGTGCCGATGATGGTCAAGGTCGGCCACAGCCGCGAGACCTCCGCAGGCCTGGTGGCCTCCGCTGGTGTGATCGCCCCGGTATTGCCGCCTTCGATCGGTCTGATCCTGTTCGGTGTCGCCGCCAACGTGTCGATCACCAAACTATTCCTTGCCGGCATCGTGCCGGGCCTGTTGATGGGCATGTCACTGTGCGCGGCCTGGTTCCTGGTGTCGCGTCGCGGCACCCTGCGTACTACCGAGCGCGCCCCGCTGCGCGAACTGGTCAAGGCATTCCGGGAAGGCATCTGGGCGCTGCTGCTGCCGGTGATCATTCTCGTCGGCCTGCGCGCCGGTATCTTCACCCCGACCGAAGCTGGTGTGGTGGCGGCTGTCTACGCCCTGCTGGTGTCGGTGCTGGTCTATCGCGAGCTGACCTGGAAGAGCCTCTACCAGGTACTTGTAGCTTCGGTGATGACTACCTCGATGGTGATGTTCCTGGTGGCTTCGGCGATGGTCGCGGCCTGGATGATCACCGTGGCGGATCTGCCCAGCTCGGTGGTCGGCCTGCTCGAGCCGCTGATGGACAGCCCGCGTCTGCTGATGCTGCTGATCGTCACCATCGTCATCGTGATCGGCATGGCCATGGATATGTCGCCACTGATCCTGATCCTCGCCCCGGTGATGATGCCGGTGGTGGTCGCGGCCGGCATCGACCCCGTGTACTTCGGCGTGATCTTCGTGATGGTCTGCGCGGTCAGCCTGCTCACCCCGCCGGTTGGCGTGGTGCTCAACGTGGTGGCCGGGGTTTCCAAGGTCGGCTTCGTTGGCATCGTCCGCGGGGTGCTGCCGTTCCTGCTGGCGGAGCTGTTGATCATCGGCCTGCTGCTGGCCTTCCCGCAGTTGTTGATCGTGCCGGCGCAATGGTTGTACTGACGAAAGACATCGTGCCGGTCGTCGCTTGATGGCCGGTGCCTGGGGCCTTAGAGCTCGAATCCATGCCGACAACGGCAAGCATAAAAACAAGAGGACTTCACCATGACATTCATTCCCAAGGCCCTGGCCTCACTGCTGTGCGCATCCGCCATGCTGCTGTCGACCGCTCATGTGCAGGCTGACGAGATCAATCGCCACAACTTCAAGATCGCCTTCGTCCAGGCCAAGGATCACCCGCACGGTCTGGGGGCGCAGAAGTTCGCCGAGCTGATCAAGGAAAAGAGCGACGGCAAGATGAAGGTGATGGTCTTCGCCAGTGGCACCCTCGGCGGTGACGCGCAGGTGATTTCCTCGGTACAGGGCGGCACCGTCGACATGACTCTGGTCACCCCGGGCCTGCTCTCGGGCATCGAGAAGGGCTTCGGTCTGTACGGCCTGCCGTTCCTGTTCCAGAACGCTGCCGAGGTCGATGCCGTACTCGACGGCCCGGCCGGGCAGAACCTGCTGACCAAGCTGGAGCCGCACGGCATCATCGGTCTGGGCTACTGGGATCATGGCTTCCGCCACGTCACCAACAGCAAGCACCCGGTGACCAAGGTCGAGGACATCAAGGGCCTGAAGCTGCGCCTGCAGCAGATTCCGACTGCCATCGAGTCCTTCCGTGCGCTGGGTGCCAACGTGGTGCCGCTGTCGTTCACCGAGCTGTACACCGCGATGGAAACCCGCACCGTCGATGGCCAGGAAAACCCGCTGGCGGCCATCGAAACCTCGAAGTTCTATGAAGTGCAGAAGTACCTGTCGCTGACCGGCCACTTCTACGATCCGCTGGTGGCGATCTTCAGCAAACGCACCTGGGACAAGCTCAACGAGACCGAGCGTGAGCTGGTACGCAGCGCTTCCCTGGAGGCCCAGGCCTACGAGCGCAAGGTATCCCGCGACATGGACGTCAGCTCGCGTGAGGCGCTGGCCAAGCACGGCATGCAGATCAACGAAGTGGCCCCGGAAGAAATCGAGCGCATGCGTGAAGTGGTGCGTCCGAGCTCCGAGAAACTGATCGCCGAATACGGCGCCGATCTGATGGCGGAAATGAACGCCGAGATCGCCAAGGTTCGCGAAGCCCAGTAATCCCTCCCCGCAGTTGGCCGTCGCGCGTGTGGCGGCCGCTGCATTCGCATGCAAGGTGGAACTCTCATGACAGCTATCACTGTCGGCTTCATCGGCCTGGGGCTGATGGGCCACGCCATGGCCGCCAACATCCAGAAGCAGGGCTTCGCCCTCGGGGTGATGGCGCACCGCAACCGCCAGCCGGTCGAGGATCTGGTGAGCAAGGGCGCCCGCGAATACGCCAATGCCGCCGAGCTGACCCGCGCCGTCGACGTGGTGCTGCTATGCCTGCCGGGTACGGCGCAGGTCAGCCAGATCCTGGCGGGTGAGACCGGTATTCTTGCCGGCCTGCGGCCGGGGCAGATCGTCGTCGACTGCAGCACCGGTGACCCGAATCGCACCGCCGAGCTGGCGGCGCAGGTGGTCGCGCACGGCGGTCATTACCTCGACACACCGGTCAATCGCACGCCCAAGGATGCCCTGGCCGGGCGCCTCAACGTCCTCGCCGGTGGCGATGCCGCAGTGCTCGACAAGGTACGCCCGGTGCTCGAATGCTTCTCCGAGACCATCCATCACCTCGGCCCCTTGGGCTCGGGCCACAAGGCCAAGGTGATCCACAACTTCATCTCCCAGGGCAACGCCACCATTCTCGCCGAGGCCTTCTGCACGGCGGCGAAGAACGGCATCGACCTGGCTGCCTTCGCCGAGATCTGCAGCATGAGCGGCGGCTACAGCCGCACCTTCGAGCGGATCATTCCCTACGTGCTCAATGGCGATGACTCCGGGCAGCAGTTCGCCCTGAGCAACTGCGAGAAGGACATGCGTTATTACACCGAACTGACCAAGCTGACGCCGACCACCGGCATCGTTTCCGACGCCGTGTACCAGACGTTCATGCTGGCCAAGGTGCTTGGCCATGGCGACAAGTACGTCCCCCGTCTGTTCGACGTGTTGGGCGAAATCAATGGCGTGCGGGTCAGCGCCCGTCAGGAGGACAAGGCATGAAACTGCTGCGCTACGGCCCACCGGGCCAGGAAAAACCGGCACTGGTTGCCGCCGATGGCAGCCTGCGCGACCTGTCGGTGCATGTGCCCGATATCAGTCCGTGGGTGCTTGATCCCAAGGCACTCGACGAGCTGCGCGCGCTCGACCCGGCCAGCCTGCCGAAGGTCGAGGAAGGCGTGCGCATCGGTACGCCCATCGCCAACATCGGCAAGCTGATCTGCGTCGGGCTGAACTATGCCGACCACGCCAAGGAATCCAACCTGCCGGTGCCCAGTGAACCGGTGCTGTTCATGAAGGCCACCAGTGCCATCTGTGGCCCCAATGATGCCGTGATCATTCCCCGTGGCTCGGAGAAGACCGACTGGGAAGTGGAACTGGGCATCGTCATTGGCCGCAAGGCGCAGTACGTCGAGCGCGAGCAGGCGCTGGAGCATGTTGCCGGCTACTGCATCGTCAACGACGTGTCCGAGCGTGCCTACCAGCTCGAAAGGGGCGGCACCTGGGACAAGGGCAAGGGCTGCGACACCTTTGCTCCGATCGGCCCCTGGCTGGTGACCGCCGACGAGATCGCCGACCTGCGCAACCTCGACATGCACCTGAGCGTGAACGGCGAGACCCGGCAGCAGGGCAATACGCGCACGATGATCTTCTCCATCGACGAGATCGTCAGCTACATCAGCCAGTTCATGACGCTCAACCCGGGCGACGTGATCTGCACCGGCACGCCACCGGGCGTGGGCGCCGGGATGAAGCCGCCGCAGTTCCTCAAGGCTGGCGACCGCATGCGCCTGAGCATCAGCGGCCTCGGCGAGCAGTGCCAGGAAGTAGTTGCCTGGAGCCGTTGATTTCAGGGCGATATGCGACGCACAGCCTGTGCAAGATCTCGCGAGCTAGAGCCATACAAGGCGCAACGACCAACGGGAGTAACAGCCGAAGGCTGGCCCGAAGGGAGAGCGCCAGCGAATCAAACAGGTGAGGAGGCGGAATGTACTTTTGTACATGAGCACTCCGAACCTGTTTTTAACGCAGTAGGGCCGACGCGCAGCAGATCGTTTATCTAGCGAATAGAGAATGAATCATGCAACGACGCCTATATCCGGGGCGCGATTTTCGTCGTGCGCAGAACATCGAAGAGCTGCGCCAGATGGCCCGCCGCCGGCTGCCCAACTTCTCCTTCGAGTACGTCGAAGGCGGGGCGGACGATGAATTCACCCTGGGGCGCAATCGCTCGATCTTCGAGAGCGTGACCCTGCAACCGCGCACCCTGCGCGATGTCGGCCAGCGCAGCCTGGAACGCAGCTTCTTCGGCCGCAGCTCGCAGCTGCCCTTCATGATCGGCCCCACCGGTTTCAACGGTTTACTGACCCGTGACGGCGACCTGCACCTGGCACGCGCCGCCGCGGACGCCGGCATCCCCTTCGTGCTGAGCAATGCCTCGACCACTTCGGTCGAGGATATCGCCGCCGTCGACGGCATCCGCGCCTGGATGCAGATCTACCTGTATCGCACCCGCGATCACGTGGCCAAGCTGGTCGAGCGGGTCGAACGGCTGAACCTGGAAGCCATCGTGGTGACCACCGACAGCGCCATCTTCGGCAACCGCGAGTGGGACAAGCGCAACTACGCCAGGCCGCTGCAACTCGACCTGCGCAACCGCCTCGACGTGCTCTGCCACCCCGAGTGGATCTGGGACGTGCTGGTGCCCGACGGTGTGCCGCGCTTTCGCAACCTCGGTGACCTGCTGCCACCTGGCAAGGATTCGGTGAAAGGGGCTGCCAGTGCCTTGGCCGCCGAGCTCGATCCGACCCTGAGCTGGGATGACATCGCCTGGCTGCGCGACATCTGGCACGGCAAGCTGATCGTCAAGGGCATGAGCCACCCGGATGACGCGCGCCTGGCGCTGCAGTACGGCGTCGACGGTGTGGTGCTGTCCAATCACGGAGGCCGTCAGCTCGATGGCGCGGTCTCGGCGCTGGAGACGCTGCCGGAAGTGGCGCGCATCAATCAGGGGCGCATGGAGATCTTTCTCGACGGCGGTTTCCGCCGCGGCAGCGATATCGCCAAGGCGCTGCTGCTGGGCGCCAACGGTGTGCTGATCGGCCGTGCGGGCCTGTATGGCCTGGCGGCCGGCAAGGGGCCGGGCGCTGCACATGCCATCGGCATCCTGCGCAGCGAGCTGGATCGCACTCTCGGCCTGCTCGGTTGCAGCAGCCTGGAGGAGCTGACGCCCGACCTGATTCATGCAGCGCCCTGGCGCGCCCTGGCGGAACGGATTCGCAGCTAGTTTTCCCACTGCCTCGCACTCCCCAATGACGCAGGTGCGAGGCAGTTTTTTATTCCAGCCCGGTAGGGTGCGCCGTGCGCACCGATTCCACCCACGGCATGAGCTGTTGGTGCGCGCGGCGCACCCTACCGTAGCCCGGATGCAATCCGGGAAGTCCTCGCCGCAAAATCCCCGGATTGCATCCGGGCTACGTGCTCACGACTTTTCGAACGAGCAAGAAAACGCCGCGATCTTGCAAAGCAGTCGCGGCGTTTTTCTTGACCGAGCGCTATTGCGCTTCAGGTGTCCTTAGAACGGGTATTCGACGCCGCCTTCGCTGGCCGCACCGCGCAGCGCTGCCAGCACATCGTCCGGCAACTCCAGCCCTTGCTCATAGGCTTTTGCCTTGCGCGCGATACCGGCGTGACCCGGCATGCGCACCGGGCTTTGCGCCAGGCGCGGACGGCTCTCCAGGCACGCGCCGACGAAGTGATCCATCTCGGCTTTCAGCTCATCGACGCCACCGAAGAATGCCGGGTCAAACGTCAGCACGGTCACTGCCGCGCCCCATTGCTTGACGCCATCCTTGCGGCCGAAACCGCCCAGGCCTGCCGTCAGCGCCTCGACCATGGTGCCGAGGGCGAAGCCCTTGTGGCCGAACTCCAGGCTGCCCAGCGGCAGGATCGCGCCCTGCGGTGTACCGAAGTAGGCCGCCGTATCACGGGTTGGCTGGCCGTCCGGGCCGATCAACGCGGCATGCTCCAGTTGGCCGCCGGCCTGGTGGGTCTTGTTGACCAGGCCATTGGTGATGGTCGACATGCTGACGTCGATGAGGATCGGTTTCTCGCCGGTGGGAATGCCGATGCCCAGTGGGTTGGGCGTATACACCGGGTCGAGGCCGCCGTGCGGCGCCACCGAGGCCACGGCCGGATCGGAGGTCAGCACCAGCGGGATCAGGTTCTGCTCGGTGTAGCGTTGCAGGTAGGCGGCCAGGCAGGCGATATGGTGCGAACGACGGATCGTGGCCACGCCGATACCGAAGGTACGCGCGGCCTCGGCGGTGAAGTCCAGGGCTTGCTCGACGCAGTACGGGCCGAGCAGGTAGCTGGCGTCGTAGAGCCGTGCCGCTGGTGTCTGACGGACGATCTGCAGGCTTGCGGCATCGCCCTTGGCCTGGCCGCTGCGCAGATCCTTGAGGTAGCCCTGAGCCAGCTTCACACCGTGGGTGTGATGGCCAAGCAGGTCACCTTCGACCAGCACGCGGCTGACTACGGCGGCGACGTCGGGGCTGACCTTGGCATCGAGGAACAGTTGTTCGATGAAGCGCTCCAGCGCTTGTGGGGCGATACGATTCATTCAATGACTTCCTTCGGGGCCAGAGGGGCGTTGCCGCGCTTGCGCCACAGTTTGGCGAGCAGCGGGAACAGCGCGATAAGCACGACGAACAGGGCCAGGCAGGCGCTGATCGGGCGTTCGATGAAGGCCCCCAGATTGCCGTTGGCCTTGAGCATCGAGGTCATGAAGTTGGTTTCCAGGATGTTGCCCAGCACCAGGCCGAGAATCGCCGGTGCCAGCGGCACTTCGGCGGTGGCGATCAGGTAGGCGACGACGCCGCAGACCAGCATGATCCACACATCGGTCAGGCTGTTGTTGATGGCGAAAGCGCCGACGATGCAGAAGCACAGGATGATCGGCATCAGCACGCGCAGCGGCGTCACGGCGAACACGTGGGCGCTACGAATGGCCAGGTAACCGATCGGCAACAGCACCAGGTTGGCGACGAAGAAGGCGGTGAACAGGCCGTAGGCCATGGCGCTGTTGTCCATGAAGATGGTCGGGCCGGGGTTCATGCCCTTCATGTACAGCACACCGATGACGATGGCGGTGATCGAGTCGCCGGGGATGCCGAACACCAGCGCCGGAACCCAGGAACCGGCGACCGCCGAGTTGTTCGCCGAGCCGGCGTCGACCAGGCCCTCAACGTGGCCGGTACCGAACTTCTCCGGCTCTTTCGAGCGCTTCTTGCTGATGGCGTAGGCGATCCACGCAGCGATATCGGCGCCGGCACCCGGCAGGATGCCGATGAAGCCGCCGACGCTGCTGCCACGGAACACGCTCTTCCAGTAGCGCTTGAGGTGCATCGGCACCTTGCTGAAGACGTCGCCGTGCTGCTTGGGAATGGTCTGGTTGGTGTCACCTTTCTCGTGGCTGCTGTACAGCTTCATCACTTCGTACATGGCGAAGAAGCCGATCATCACCGGAATGAAGTTGATCCCGGCCATCAGATCCGGCACGTCGAAAGTGAAGCGCGGCGCGCCGGTGACCAGGTCGAGACCGACCGTGGACAGCAGCAGGCCGACCATCAGCGAGAGGAAGCCCTTGATCGCCGAACCGGTGGAAATGAATACCGCGCTGCTCAGGCCCAGCACCGCCAGCCAGAAGTATTCGAAGGAGCTGAAGTTCAGGGCGAATTCGGCCAGCGAAGGCGCCACCAGCACCAGCACCGTGGTGCCGAACAGACCGCCGATCACCGAGCAGGTGACGTTGACGCCGAGGCACTCGCGGGCACGGCCCTGACGGCCAAGTGCAGCGCAGTCACTGACGTAGGCCGCCGAGGCCGGCGTGCCGGGAATGTTCAGGTAGGCGCCGGGAATATCACCGGCGAAGATCGCCATCGCCGAGGTGGTGATGATCGCAGCGATGGCTGCGGTCGGCTCCATGGCGAAGGTGACCGGTACCAGCAGGGCCACGGCCATGGTGGCGGACAGGCCCGGAATGGCGCCGACGAAGACGCCGAAGATCGCCGCGGCGAGAATCACCAGCAGCGTCTGGAAATTGAAGACCAGCAGAATGCCGTCGAGTAGTTCGTTCATGGACTGCGCCTCAGAAACCGAAAGGCCCGATAGGGAGCGGCACTTTGAGCATGTGCCCGAAGGAGAAGCTGATGACAGCCGCGGAGACGACGCTGATCAGTATTGCCGGTAGCCAGCGCACGCCGCCCTGGAACAGCAGCACCAGCATGACCAGCACCATGGTCAGGGCTGCGCCAATCACTTCGCTCAGATAGATGTAGGCCACCACCATCAGGCAGGGCACCAGCACGCCGATGTGGGGCAGGGCAAAGCCACCGCTACCGACATTGGGGCTGGCTGTGCGACGCATCTTGCGCACGGTGACGAAGCTCAGCAGAGCACCGCCGATGACCATGCCGCCTGCAATCATGCTGGGGAACATGCTGGCGCCATACTTCATGCCGGGAACCGCAGGGAAACCCTGTGCCAGTACCCAGACGGTGATACCCAGGGCGATAAAGACGATACCGAGGATTAGGTCTTTCATGGGGGAGTTCTCTTACCGCAGAACGGAGACAGGCGACGCCCTTTCGGTGCGTCGCCTGTAGGAGGCCGGCTTACTTCTTCAGGCCGATCTTTTCGATGATGCCGCCCATATAGGCGTTGTTCTCGACGAGGAATTGCTTGAAGTCCGCACCTTTATGCCACTCCACGCCAAAGCCCTGGCGCTTCATGAAGTCCTGGTAGAACTCGCTGTTGTAGGCCTTCTCCAGAGCATCTTCGAGTTTGGCCACCACGGCTGGATCCATGCCTTTGGGGCCAGCTACGCCGCGCCATTCGCCCAGCGAGTAGTCGCTGCCGATGCTTTCCTTGAGGGTCGGGATATCCGGGAAGGCCGGGTTGCGTTCAGGCGAGAGAATCGCCAGGCCCTTGGCCTTGCCAGCGTCGATCATCGAGCGCGCTTCGGGGACCGACGACGGCACGAGTTCGATGCTGCCAGCCGCCAGTTCGACCATGGCCGGTGCGGCGCCTTGGCTGGGAATCCAGGTGACCTTGTTGGGTTCGATACCGCGATCCATCAGCAGGCCGGCGAAGGCTACGTGCCAGATGCCGCCCATGCCGGTGCCGGAAGCCTTGAAGGTGCCTTGAGGCTTCTCGTCGATGTCTTTCAGCAGTTCTTCGACGTTGCTGTACGGTGCCTCGGCGCTGACCTGTACGCCCGGGTAGTCATAGTTGGTCATGGCCAGAGGGGTGAAGTCTTCGTGAGTGATCTTGGTCAGACCCTGCCAGTGCATCATGTTCAGCTCGCCGGTCACGAAGCCCAGGGTGTAGCCATCGGGCTTGGCGCTGGCCATCACCGTGTGGCCCACCACGCTGCCGCCACCTGGGCGGTTGACCACGTTGATGGTGACGCCGAGTTCCTTCTCCAGTGCGGTGGCGATGCCGCGTGCGGCAGAGTCACTGCCGCCGCCGGCGGCCCAGGGCACGATCAGTTGGATGGGCTTGTTCGGGTATTCGGCCATGGCGGCCACCGGGGCGCCCAGCAGGGAAAGGCCGAGGGCGAGGCTGAGCGGGCGAAGCAGCGTGCTTAGCTTGGTCATGAAGGTTCACCTATTGAAGTTATTTTGAGTGAGGTGCAGCTAGGTTCCGCTTGAACGAGTCGGCCAGGCAGACGGCACGGCGTGGAATCAAAGCCTGGCCGAAGCTAGGCAACTCTCGGGGAGGTGTCTAATGAGGCTTTTTCATCGAGTCATAACTAGGGGTTATTCGCTGAGGATTCATCGCGGATGACGGTGCGCAGGGCGTCAATGAAGTCGCGGGCTGCGGAGGAGATGGGCTCGTCCTTGCGTAGCAGCACACCATAGGCCAGCGGAGAGGGGGCCAGGCTCGTCTGGATCTGTTTCAGGCTGCCATCGAGCAGGTTCTGCCGTACCACCGCCTCTGGCAGCAGTGCCAGGGTGTCGCTGTTGCAGAGCATCTTCAGCGTGGTTTGCACGGAGGTCGTCTCGATGGCGTTGGCCGGCGGATTCACCCCCGCGTCGCTGAAGGATTGTTCCAGCGACTGACGCAGCGGGGTGTTGAGCGGGTAGAGCACCCAGGGCCATTCGGTCAGCTGCGAGGGTGAGACCTGCTGGCGATTGCACAGTGGGTGTTCGGCGCGGGCGATGAGGATGAAGGGCTCCTCGGCCAGCGCGGTGAAGTCGAAACGCTGGCGCTGCGGATGGTCGGTGAAGCGACCGACCACCAGATCCAGCTGCTTGTGCTCCAGCAGCTTGAGCAGGTGATCGCTGGTGTCCTCCAGCAGCTCGATGGTCAGCAGCGGTCGCCGGCCTTTCAGGCGCAGCAGCGTTTCGGGCAGGGCGTGGGCGGTGGCGGCGAAGATCGCGCCGACCTTGAGATAGCCATGGCCGCCCTGGCGCAGACTCTCCAGGCGATAACTGAAGGTCTGGCAGTCATTCAGCGCGCGCTGCGCATAGGCAACCACCTCGGCGCCCAGCTCGGTGGCTGGCAGCTCACGGTTGAGGCGCTCGAACAGGGTGAAGCCGAACTGGTTCTCGATGTCGCGCAACATCTTGCTCACCGCCGGCTGGCTCAGCCCCAGCTGCTGCGCGCTGCTGTGCATGTTGCCGGTGCGCGCCAGGCTGTCTATCAGCGCCAGGTGGCGGAAGCGTAGCCAGTTGTGAAGGGTCGGGAGATTGCCGGTTTGGTTCATGGCCGCAGTGCTCAGGAATACTCGATAACCGGATCATATCGCGGACTGACTAATAGTCATTGGTGGTTATCGCGAATGGAGAGATAAGGTCGGCCGGCCTGAGCGCACCCAGGGTGCCTTGCAGGCATTTCCATTCGCATAAGAAGAAGGACTCCGCCATGCCTTACGCTCTCAGCCTCACACCCAGCAATACCCTGCCTACCGATGGCTTGCGCGGAACCCTCGTCGGCCGGGCCTGGTTGCCCGGAGAGCACGCCGGCCCGGCGCCGATCCTGCTGCGTGAGGACGGTGTCTATGACCTGTCCACACTGGCGCCAACCCTGAGCGGGCTGTTCGAGCAGGAGGGTCTGCTGCCCAGGTTGCAGAGCCTGCGCGGTACGCCGCTGTGCAGTGTCGAGGCCTTGTTGGGCAACAGTGGTGCCAACTTCAATTCCGAGTTGCCGAGCCTGCTGGCGCCTGCCGACCTGCAGGTGCTCAAGGCGGCGGGGGTGACCTTTGCTTCGAGCATGATCGAGCGCGTGATCGAAGAGCGTGCCGGTGGTGATGCCAGCCTGGCCGAAGGCGTTCGGGCCAAGGTTCGCGATGTACTCGGCGAAGATTTCGCCAGCATCAAGCCGGGCTCGGAGAAGGCCCAGCAGGTCAAGGCGCTGCTGCAGGAGCAAGGCCTGTGGTCGCAGTATCTGGAAGTGGGCATCGGCCCGGACGCCGAAATCTTCACCAAGGCGCCTGTACTGGCCGCCGTTGGCAGTGGCGCGGAGATTGGCATCCATCCCGGTTCGGTGTGGAACAACCCGGAGCCGGAAGTGGTGCTGGCCGTCAACAGTCGTGGCGAAGTACTGGGCGCGACGCTGGGCAACGACGTCAACCTGCGCGACTTCGAAGGCCGTAGCGCACTGCTGCTGAGCAAGGCCAAGGACAACAATGCGTCCTGCGCCATCGGCCCGTTCATCCGCCTGTTCGACGACACGTTCGGCATCGACGATGTACGCAACACCGTGGTTCGCCTGCGGGTCGAGGGGGACGACGGTTATGTGTTGCAGGGCAGCAGCTCGATGGACAAGATCAGCCGCGATCCGCTGGATCTGGTGGAGCAGGCGCTCAACCGCAATCATCAGTACCCGGATGGCTTCCTGTTGTTCCTCGGTACCCTGTTCGCCCCGACCGAAGACCGCGATGCCCCGGGCGCCGGCTTCACCCACAAGCTGGCGGATCGCGTGATCATCAGCAGCGAACAACTGGGTGCCCTGTACAACCGCGTCAACCACAGCGACAAGGCCCCGGTCTGGCAGTTCGGTCTCAATGCCCTGATGAGCAGCCTGGCGGCGCGCGGCCTGCTTTAGGCGCCTGCCTGCGGGGGTGAGGTTTTCTGTGGGAGGGGCTTTAGCCGCGACAGGGCGCAAAAAGCTCGCGGCTAAAGCCCCTCCTACGAGTACCACCACGCCATTCGTCGTTGGAATGGTGGACAAAAAGAGCGTTAGCTACGCGCCCCGATCCGCCCCGCAACCAACTGTCAGGGCGTGTCCTGTTGCGACGTGAGCTGCGCCATGAACAGGCGACTGATCGAGGACAGGCTCACGCCGCGGCGGGTGATCAACTGGTAAGGCTCGCTGCGGCTCTTCAGGCTCAGCGGCAGGATGCAGGTCATGCCGAAGCCCGTGCAGAAGCGCGCCACATCGGTCGATAGCAGGGCCACCAGGTCGACATTCTTCTGCAGCAGCGACAGCGTGGTGAAAGCCGAGGTGGTCTCCAGCAGGTGCAATGGAAAGCGCAGCCCTGCCTGCTGGAATTCGTGCTCCAGCGACAGCCGCATCGGCATGTTGGCCGAGTAGACGACCCAACGGCTTTCGGCCAGGTCGGCCAGTTCCAGCTGCGCGCTGCCCGCCAGCGGGTGGTTGCGGTTGGCGACCACGGCCAGGGTTTCGTCGCGAACATCGATGCAGTCGTATTGCTCCGGCTGGCGGCTGATGCTGGTGCGGCAGATCGCCAGATCCAGGCGCCCCTGATCGAGCAGGCTGAGCAGGCGCGCACTGGTGTCCTCGACGATTTCCACCGACAGATCCGGGTGCGCCTCCAGCAGGCGCGTCAGGGCATCGCTCATGAATGGCACCGCGCCCATGATCACGCCGATGGACAGGCGTCCACCGTGGCCCTGGAGGATGCCGAGCATCTCTTCGCGCAGATGGGTCAGGTCGGTCTGGATCAGCTTGGCGTAGCGAATCGCACAGTGTCCCAGCTCGTTGGCTTCCAGGCCGCGATTGGTACGCACGAACAACGGCGCGCCCAGGGTGGTCTCGATTTCCTGCAGCGCCTTGGTCGCCCCCGGCTGGCTGATCGATACCAGCTCGGCGGCCTTGATCAACGAGCCTTGCTCGCCAAGGGCGATCAGCAGGCGCAGTTGCCGGAAGCGCAGTCGGGAAAAGATGGAGGAGACGGATGGCAGCATGTATAGCTTTCCCTTATAGCAGTATCAGCGCCTCTCATTAGTCAGGAGCGCCTCGATCCCATAGTTTGCCTGGGCGGCAAGGCTCTCCGTGAGAATGTCCGAGTGATCTTACTCGACGTTTTCCGCTGCCTGCTATTACAAAAACAAGCAGAGGCTCCCCCATGGCACTGATCAACTACCTCACCCAAGTCCAGTTCGGTTATGACGCCCTCGGCCAGTTGGCCGCCGAGTGTCAGCGTATTGGTATCACCCGGCCCTTTATCGTCACCGATACGGGGGTGCGTGCCGCAGGTATCGTCGACAAGGTGCTGGGGCAGCTGAGTGACCCGGCTGTCGCGGAAGTTTTCGACCAGACGCCGCCCAACCCGAACGAAGGCGTGGTGCGTGCTGCGGCTGCGCGTTATCGCGATGGCGGCTTCGACGGCATCATCGCGGTCGGTGGTGGTTCTTCCATCGACCTGGCCAAGGGCGTTGCCGTGTGCGGCACCCATGAAGGCCCGCTGAAGCAGTTCGCCGTGATCGAAGGTGGCCTGACCCGTATCACGGCGGCCACCGCACCGGTGATCGCCATCCCCACCACCGCCGGCACCGGCAGCGAAGTTGGTCGCGGCGCCATCCTGATTCTCGATGACGGGCGCAAGGTCGGCGTCATCTCGCCCTATCTGATTCCGCGCTCGGCCATCTGCGATCCTGAGCTGACCCTCGGCCTACCGGCGCAACTGACCGCTGCCACGGGCATGGACGCCATCGCCCACTGCCTGGAAACCTTCATGGCGCCTGCGTTCAACCCGCCAGCCGACGGCATCGCGCTGGATGGCCTGTGGCGCGCCTGGCGGCATATCGAGCGTGCCACCCGCACCCCTGGTGATCGGGACGCGCGACTGAACATGATGAGTGCCTCGATGCAGGGCGCCCTGGCGTTCCAGAAGGGCCTGGGTTGCGTGCACAGCCTCAGCCACTCCCTCGGCGGCATCAACCCGAGGCTGCACCACGGCACCCTCAACGCGGTATTCCTGCCGGCGGTGATCGCCTTCAACGCGCAGTCCGACTCGGTACGCGATGAGCAGAAGCTGCAGCGCATCGCACAGGCCATGGGCTTGGGTAGCGCCGAGGAAATCATCCCGGCGATCCGCGAGATGAACCGCCGCCTCGGCATGCCGGCGGGCCTGGCGGAGATGGGCGTGGACGAGTCGATGTTCCCGGCGATCATCGAAGGTGCGCTGGCCGACCATAGCCACAAGACCAACCCGCGTCTGGCAAGTGCCGAGGACTACGCCGAGTTGCTGCGCCAGTCCATGTGAGTGGCGGCCTAGGCGCCTTCGTACAAGGCGTCCTGCTCGCTGCGCAGATGTTCCAGCAGCAGGCTCGCCAGCGGTGACAGGCTGCTGCCGCGACGATGGATGATCGAGCATGGCTCGTTGCGTGACTGCAGCTCCAGCGGCAGTCGACGCAGCAGGCCGAAGCCTTCGCTGGAGCAGGCGATGGAGTAGGGCATCACCGCCACCAGCTGCGGATCTTCCTGCAGCAGGCTGAGCATGGTGAAGGTCGACGAGGTTTCCAGCGGGTAGCGGGGGAACTCCAGGCCGGCTTCGCCGAATTCGCGCTCCAGCACCGTGCGCATCGGCGTGCCGGTGGGGTAGACCACCCAACTGCAGTCACTCAGGTCGGCCAGGCTCAGCGCGGGGTTGCCCTGTTGCGGATGCTGCGGAGCGGCCACCAGCGCCAGGCGCTCGGCATGCAGGCTCAGGCATTCGTAGGCGTCCGGATGCTGGCTGCCGCTGGTGCGAGCGATGGCCAGATCCAGGCGGCCTTCATCGAGCAGCTTGAGCAGGCGCGGACTGATGTCTTCGACGATCTGCACGGAAATGTCCGGCTGCGCCTGACGCAAGCCGGTCAGGGCGCGCAACACCAGCGGTACCGAGCCGGCGATGGAGCCTACGGCCAGGTGACCGCCATGGCCCTGAAGGATGCCCTGCATCTCGTCATGCAGGTGCGCCAGGTCGTTGTGGATAAGGCGTGCGTAGCGGATCACGCAGCGGCCCATGTCGTTGGCCTGCAGGCCCTGCGCCGTGCGGATGAACAGCGGTGTACCGAAGGTCGTCTCGATCTCGTGCAGCGCCTTGGTCGCCCCTGGCTGGCTGATGGCGATGCGTTCGGCGGCACGGTGCAACGTGCCCAGTTCGTCGAGGGCGATCAGCAACCGCAACTGGCGGATGCGCAGGCGGGAAACGATATGGGTCAGTGGCTGCAGCATGGGGATGACGAAAAGTTATCACCTAATCAGAAGCTTTCATTAGGCAGCACTGCGGGCAATTTTTAAAGTGCTGGCCAAGCAACGCCGCAATGGCGGCGGAACAAGAACAACAGGAGTAGCGCAATGCGGTTGATTCAGTTTGAGAACGAACAGGGCCAGCGCCAGGTTGGCGTCGTCGGTGGCGCACGCATCAGCGTGGTCAAGGGCGTTGCCACTACCCGCGAGCTGGCGTTGCAGGCGATCCGCAACGGCCATGGCCTGATCGCCGAGATCGAGCGCCTGGGTGTCGAGCAGGGCCCGGTCTACGCCGAACTGATCGAACAGAACCGCGTGCTGGCGCCGCTGGATCACAGCGACCCGGCTCACTGCCTGGTATCCGGCACCGGCCTGACCCACCTGGGCAGCGCCTCCACCCGTGACAAGATGCACCAGCAGGTTGAAGCACAGCAGGCCGAAGGCAAGCTCACCGACACCATGCAGATGTTCCAGTGGGGCATGGCCGGCGGTCGCCCGGCGGCTGGCAGCGAAGGCGCGCAGCCGGAGTGGTTCTACAAAGGTGACGGCAGCATCGTGGTACGCCCCGGCGCCGACTTTCCGGTACCGGACTTCGCCGAAGACTTCGGCGAGGAGCCCGAGCTGACCGGCCTGTACGTGGTTGGCGACGATGGTCAGCCGTATCGCATCGGCTTCGCCCTGGGCAACGAATTCTCCGACCATGTGGTCGAGCGCAAGAACTACCTGTACCTGGCTCACTCGAAGCTGCGCTTCTGCTCCTTCGGCCCGGAAATGCTGATCGGCGAGCTGCCGCGTCACCTGTCCGGTGTCAGCCGCATCCGCCGTGGCGACCAGGTGCTGTGGGAGAAGGAGTTCCTTTCCGGTGAGGACAACATGTGCCACACCCTGGAAAACCTCGAATACCACCACTTCAAGTACCGCCAGTTCCTGCGTCCCGGTGATGTGCATGTGCACTTCTTCGGCACCGCGACCCTGTCGTTCGCTGACGGCATCAAGGCGCAGCCGGGCGATACCTTCGAGGTCAGCCTCGATGCCCTGGGCGAGCCGCTGCGCAACGGTATCAGCGTGCATGCCCCTGCCGTGAAGGTCGGTGGTGTACGTCAGCTGTAAGGATCTGCCAGGCCCGGCAGCACTGCTGTCGGGTCGAAATTCCGCTCGGCGGATTCGGATTGCGCCCTCACAAGGGGACGAATGCCGAAGTTATCACTTATCATACGTCTGACAACTGCATAGTCAGTTGCCAATCCCTGGCCCAAAAAGCCGGGGCCTCATTCATTTTCATTGTCCCTGGCGGCGACCCCGTCGCCCCACCTGACAGGAGAACGCCATGCTGAGTCTGACTGGCCACAATTACATCGGCGGTGAGCGCCGCGCTGCCGGCACCGTCGTGCACAAGAGCCTCGACGCCAGCAGCGGTGAAGCGCTGCCCTACACCTTCATCCAGGCCACAGCCGAAGAAGTCGACGCTGCTGCCCAGGCTGCCGCCGCCGCTTACCCGATTTACCGCAACCTGTCGGCCGAGCGCCGCGCCGAGTTCCTCGACGCCATCGCTGACGAACTCGATGCCCTCGGTGATGAATTCGTCGCTCTGGTCACCCGCGAAACCGCGCTGCCTGCCGGCCGCATCCAGGGCGAACGTGGTCGTACAAGTGGCCAGATGCGCCTGTTCGCCAAGGTGCTGCGTCGTGGTGACTTCTACGGCGCGCGTATCGACCGCGCTCTGCCGGATCGCCAGCCGCTGCCGCGTCCGGATCTGCGCCAGTACCAGATCGGCGTAGGCCCGATCGCCGTGTTCGGCGCCAGCAACTTCCCGCTGGCCTTCTCCACCGCTGGTGGCGATACCGCTTCGGCCCTGGCTGCCGGTTGCCCGGTGGTGTTCAAGGCGCATAGCGGCCACATGGCCACCGCCGAGTGCGTGGCTGACGCGATCATCCGCGCCGCCGAGAAAACCGGCATGCCGAAAGGCGTGTTCAACATGATCTTCGGTTCCGGCGTCGGCGAAGCGCTGGTCAAGCACCCGGCCATCCAGGGCGTGGGCTTCACCGGTTCGCTGAAAGGCGGCCGTGCCCTGTGCGACCTGGCCGCTGCCCGTCCGCAGCCGATCCCGGTGTTCGCCGAGATGTCCAGCGTCAACCCGGTGGTCATCCTGCCGGGCGCCCTGCAGGCCCGTGGCGCCACCATCGCCAAGGATCTGGCTGGTTCCGTGGTGCTGGGTTGCGGTCAGTTCTGCACCAACCCGGGCCTGGTCATCGGTATCCGTGGTGCCGAGTTCAATGACTTCGTCGCGGGCCTGGCCGATGCCATCGCTGCCCAACCGGCGCAGACCATGCTCAACGCCGGCACCCTACGCAGCTACGCGGGTGGCCTGGCTCAGCTCAACGCCCATGCCAAGGTCACTCACTTGGCCGGTAACGAGCAGTCCGGCAACCAGGCTCAGCCGCAGCTGTTCAAGGCGGACGTGAGCATGCTGCTCGAAGGCGACCACCTGCTGCAGGAAGAAGTCTTCGGCCCGACCACCATCGTCGTCGAAGTGGCCGATCGTGAAGAGCTGACTCGCGCGCTGCAAAGCATGCACGGCCAGCTGACCGCGACCCTGATTGCCGAGCGTGACGATCTGCTGGCCTTCCGCGACCTGCTGCCGCTTTTGGAAGTGAAGGCTGGCCGCGTGCTGCTCAACGGCTACCCGACCGGTGTCGAAGTGTCCGACACCATGGTTCACGGCGGCCCGTACCCGGCGACCTCCGATGCCCGTGGCACTTCGGTCGGCACCCTGGCGATCAACCGTTTCCTGCGCCCGGTCTGCTACCAGAACTACCCGGACGAAGTGCTGCCCGAGGCGCTGCAGAACGCCAACCCGCTGGGTATCCAGCGCCTGGTTGACGGTGTGCACACCCGTGATGCCCTGAGCTGAGTCTTTCAGCTCGACCCCATGATGCTGCGCCCGTCCCGGCGCAGCGTTATCCCTCGCGGTGCTTTGGCACCGCTTTTTTTAACCTGTCGAAGACAACAACAAGATATGACACCTACTTTCTGCCGTACCCCACTGTTTGCCGCCTGTAGCCTGGTCAGCGCCATCGCCGCTCTGCCTGTCGGCAGCGTCCACGCCGCCGGCTTCGTCGAAGATGCCAAGGTCACCCTCGGCCTGCGCAACTACTACTTCAACCGCAATTACCTCAACAGCACCGATCCGCGAATTCAGGGCGAACTCCAGGGCCAGGCCGAAGGCTGGACGCAGAGCTTCATCCTCGATGCCCGCTCCGGCTACACCCAAGGCACCGTCGGCTTCGGCCTCGACGTGCTGGGCCTGTACAGCATCAAGCTGGACGGCAACCGTGGCGCCGCCAACACCCAGCTGCTGCCGATCCACGACGACGGCCAGGCCGCTGATGACTTCGGCCGTACTGCCGTAGCCGCCAAAGCCAAGCTGTCCAAGACCGAGCTGAAGGTCGGTGAGTGGTTCGCCGTGCTGCCAATCCTGCGTGCCGACGACGGCCGCTCGCTGCCGCAAACCTTCCAGGGCGCTCAGCTGACTTCCAACGAGATTGATGGCCTGACCCTGTACGGCGGTCAGTTCTGGAAGAACAGCCAGCGTAACGATGCCAGCCGTGAAGAGATGGCGTTCAACTCGGGCACTCCCTTTGGTCTCGTCGAGGGCGATGACTTCAACTTCGCCGGTGGTGAGTACCGTTTCAACGGCAACAACACCATGGTCGGCGCGTGGCATGCCCGCCTGGAAAACGTCTATCAACAGAGCTACGTGCAACTGACCCACAGCCAGCAGGTCGGTGACTGGGTACTCGGCGCTAACCTGGGTTACGTCACCGGTAAGGAAGAAGGCTCGGCCAAGGCCGGCAACCTGGACAACAAGGTCTACCAGGGTGCGTTCACTGCCAAGACCGGCAACAACACCTTCATGGTCGCTTACCAGAAGCTCAGCGGTGATACCAAGTTCATGCGTATCGACGGCACCAGCGGCGGCACTCTGGTCAACGACGGTTTCACCAACAGCTACGACAACCCGGAAGAGCGCTCCTGGCAGGTTCGCCATGACTACAACTTCGCCGGCCTCGGCATCCCCGGTCTGACCCTGATGAACCGCTACGTCAGCGGCGACAACATCAAAACCGCCAACCGTGACAACGCCGAAGAGTGGGGCCGCGAGTCCGAGCTGGCCTACACCATCCAGGAAGGCTCGCTGAAGAACCTGAGCATCCGCTGGCGTAACTCCGACGTGCGCCGCGACGTGGGCCAGGATCTGCACGAGAACCGTCTGATCATCAACTACCCGCTGTCGATCCTGTAAGCACCCAGCGGCATTGTTAACCGATTGACTCCTATGTGTTACGGCACCTTCCGCCCGTCCTCGTGACGGGCTTTTTTTACCCCCTTGGGTGCCGTCCTGGGCCGACGCCTTTGGCGTTCTTCTCACGTGCAACCGGTTCGAGGAATTACCACCATGCGCTGGATTATCGAACGCACTGCCGACCTCAAGGTCGGCCACAAGCTCCTGCTGGGCTTTTCCCTGGTCATGCTGCTGACCCTGGCGGTCGCCCTGGGCGGTTGGCGCACAGCCAGCGATATCCTCCGGCACGCCGAGCACTCCAGTCAGGTCACCCTGCTGCAACAGCAGATCCTGCAACTGCGCCTGCTGGAAAAGGATCACCTGCTCGCACCGCAGGCCGGCCTGCATAACCAGGTCACCGCTCAGCACGCCATCATTGCCGAGCAGTTGGATCGACTCGCGGATGGTCGCGAGCAACTGGACACCCTGCGCAGCGGCAACGACGCCTACCTGCAGCGCTTCGAGCATCTGCGGCAGACCCAAGCGAAGTCCGCCTCCACCCAGACCGGCATGGCGATACGTGCCGAGGAAGCCTTGATCCAGTTCGAAATGGTCGCCCAGGATCAACTGAATTCGATCCGCGACCAGTTGTTCGAGGGCGAGAATCGCTCCGACGACAGCGTCACCCAGGCGGAGACCGCCAACCAGTTGGCCCGTGACCTGTTGCGCCTGCGCCTGGCGGAAAGCCAGTTCATTCAGTACGGCACCACCGAGCATGCTGGCCTCTGGCAGGAGCGTCTCGATGCCATGACGGCAACCGCGCAACAACTGCGATCCCAGTTGCCCGCCCTGCAGCAGGCATCCCTGGACGAAGCGCTACGGGCGCTGGATAGCTACCGCGAGTCGTTCAATCACTACCGCAGTAGCCTGGAGGCCGAGCAACAGAGCGGCATCGAACTCGCCGAGTTGGCGCAGCGCATGCTGCTGCAAGGTGAAGAGCTGCTGCACCAGCAACAGGCGGACATGCGCCAGCAGAACGAACGGTCGCTGCAAGGCCTGGCCCTGCTGACCGTGATCGCCCTGCTGCTGGGTTTCCTGGCCAGTTGGCTGATCCGCCGGATGATCGTCACACCGCTGCGCGACTGCCTGCAGTTGGCCCAGCAGGTTGCCTCCGGTGATCTCAATGGCGCACGCCTGCCACTGCGGCGCGATGAAGTCGGCCTGCTTCTGGCCGCCCTGCAGGAGATGCGCGACAGCCTGCGTGAACTGATCGGCCAGATCGGTGGCAGCGCCAGCCAGATCGCCGCAGCGGCCGAAGAACTTTCAGCGGTCAGCGAGCAGACCCGTGCAGGCGTGAGGGAGCAAAGCCAGGAATCCAGCCAGACCGCCTGCGCCATGCAGCAGATGGTCGGCAGCGTGCAGCAGGTGGCCGGCGACGCCGAGCAGGCATCGCAAGCAGCGCAGCAAGCCGAGCGGCAGGCGCGCGACGGTGACCGCCTGGTGCGCGAAGTGATCGGGCAAATCGAACACCTGGCCAAGGAAGTGATGCGCACCGAAGAGACCGTCGATCAAGTGCACAAGGAAAGCCAGCGCATCGGCAGCGTCCTCGACGTGATCAAATCGGTGGCCGAGCAGACCAACCTGCTCGCGCTGAACGCCGCCATCGAAGCCGCGCGCGCGGGAGAGCAAGGCCGTGGTTTCGCCGTGGTCGCCGACGAAGTCCGTGGGCTGGCGCGCCGTACCCAGGACTCCACCAGCGAAATCGAAGCCCTGATCGAACGCCTGCAACAACGCGTGCAGCAGGCCGTGGCGCAGACTCAGACCAGCCAGCAATTGAGCCAGAGCGCCGTAGCAGGCGTCGAGGTGGCCGGCCAGACCCTGGGCCAGATCAACCAGGCGGTGGCGCTCATCGAACAGATGAACCAGCAGATCGCCAGTGCCGCGGAGCAACAGAGCGCGGTCGCGATGGAGATCAATCGCAGCCTGGATAACGTACGCGGTATCAGCGAACAGAGCGCCAGCGCCACCGAGCAGACCGCGCTGTCCAGCGCCGAGCTGGCCAGACTCGGTGGTGAATTGCAGGTGCAGATCGGCCGCTTTCGCACCTGAGGTGGTCGCCCGCCCTCAAGCCGTATCTCGGTCAACTGCCAAGATACGGCCTCGGCAGCCGCTGATTCAGTGCCGACTGGCCGCTAAACGAACGACATCCGAGCGACTGAGTTTTTTCGCGCTTGGCCTTCGGGCAACTTCCCCATAAAATCTGGAACCAAGTTCCAATAAATTAAAAAATACTCGGAGACACTGCCATGCCTCACACCGACCTCGACTGCGACCTGCTGGTGGTAGGCTCCGGCGCTGCCGGGCTGGCCGCTGCCGTCAGCGCCGCCCACCTGGGTCGACGGGTGATCCTGGTAGAGAAAGAACCCGTACTGGGCGGAGCCACCGCCTGGTCCGGCGGCTGGATGTGGGTGCCGCGCAATCCGCTGGCCAAACGTGCCGGCATCGTGGAGGACATCGAACAGCCGCGCACCTACCTGCGCAACGAGCTGGGTGAGCACTACCGTCCCGAGCTTGTTGATGCCTTCCTGGAAAACTGTCCGGATATGGTGGCGTTCTTCGAGCAGCACACCGCGCTGCAGTTCGTCGATGGCAACGGCATCCCCGACATGCACGGCGATACGCCCGGCGCTGCAACCGGAGGCCACCAGGTGATCGCCGCTCCGTACGACGGTCGCGAAGTGCTCGAACTGCTGCCGCGACTGCGCAAGACCATGCGCGAAACCTCTTTCATGGGCATGCCGATCATGGCAGGGGCGGATCTCGCCGCCTTCCTCAACATGACGCGCTCGCCAAAGGCATTGCTGCATGTGATTCGCCGTTTCACCACGCACCTTTACCACCTGGCCCGCTATGGTCGCGCCATGCATCTGGTCAACGGCGTGGCGCTGATCGCGCGCCTGGCGCGCTCGGCGCAGGATCTTGGCGTACAACTGATGGAGTCCACTCCGGCGCAGCGCCTGATCGTCGAAGACGGCATCGTGCGCGGTGCCGTGGTGCAGCACGCCGGCAAGGAGCTGACCATCCGCGCCAAAGCCGTGGTGCTGGCCGCTGGCGGCTTCCCCAACGACCCGCTGCGACGCAAGGCGATGTTCCCGCGTGATGCCAGCGGTCACGACAACCTCGCCCTGCCGCCCGCGTCTTGTTCAGGTGACGGCCTGCGCCTGGGCGAAACAGCGGGTGGCCGGGTCGCTGACGACCTGCGCTCCCCCGTGGCCTGGGCGCCTGTATCGAAGGTGCCCTACCCTGACGGCAGCGTCGGCCACTTCCCGCATATCATCGACCGCGGCAAGCCCGGCATCATCGGCGTGCTGCGCAGCGGGCAGCGCTTCGTCAACGAAGCCGGCGGCTACTACGACTATGTCGACGCCATGCTCAAGGCCATTCCCGAGGATCAGGAGGCCTGCTCCTGGCTGATCTGCGACCACCGCTTCCAGCGTCGCTATGGCCTGGGCTTCGCGCGCCCGGCGCCAGTGCCGCTGTGGCCGCATATCCGTAACGGCTATCTGAAACGCGGCAACACGCTGCAAGAGCTGGCCGCGGCCTGCGGCATCGACCCTGCGGGCCTCACCCTTACCGTCGCTGAGTTCAACCGTCATGCACGCCAGGGCGAAGACCCGCAGTTCGGCCGCGGCAGCACACCGTTCAACCGCCGCAACGGTGACGCCAGCCACAAGGGCCCGAACCCCTGTGTCGCGCCCATCGAGCACGGCCCGTTCTACGCGGTGAAGGTACAACCGGGCTGCTTCGGCACCTTTGCCGGGCTGCGTACAGACGGCCAGGCCCGTGTACTGGACGATGGTGGCCAGGCGATTGTCGGCCTTTATGCCGCCGGCACCGACATGGCCAGCCCACTGGGCGGTCATTACCCGTCCGGCGGTATCAACCTGGGGCCGGCCATGACATTTGGCTACATCGCCGGACGACACGCAGCAACCCTGGACTAATCAGGCATACAGCTAGATGAAGGCCATTTGTCAGCCTCATGACCGACCTTCATATGCCTGATTGCGACCTTTGCGGTAGAATCCGCCCCCTCTTTATTCCGCCCAACTGGTTTTCAGGGGATTGCCATGTTCAGCCGTGATTTGAACCTTGCTCGTTATGACGCCGAATTGTTTGCTGCCATGGAGCAGGAAGCCCAACGCCAGGAAGAACACATCGAGCTGATCGCCTCGGAAAACTACACCAGCCCGGCGGTGATGGAAGCCCAGGGCAGCGTGCTGACCAACAAGTACGCCGAGGGTTATCCGGGCAAGCGTTACTACGGTGGTTGCGAGTACGTCGACGTGGTCGAGCAACTGGCCATCGACCGCGCCAAGGAGCTGTTCGGTGCCGACTACGCCAACGTCCAGCCGCACGCCGGTTCGCAAGCCAACGCCGCGGTCTACCTGGCCCTGCTGTCGGCCGGTGACACCATCCTCGGCATGAGCCTGGCTCACGGCGGTCACCTGACCCACGGTGCCAGCGTTTCCTCGTCCGGCAAGCTGTACAACGCCGTGCAGTACGGCATCACCGATGCCGGCCTGATCGACTACGACGAGGTCGAGCGCCTGGCCGTCGAGCACAAGCCGAAGATGATCGTTGCCGGTTTCAGCGCCTACTCGCAGGTGCTGGACTTCGCCCGCTTCCGCGCCATCGCCGACAAGGTCGGTGCCTACCTGTTCGTCGACATGGCGCACGTGGCCGGCCTGGTTGCCGCTGGCGTGTACCCGAACCCGGTGCCGTTCGCCGACGTAGTCACCACCACTACCCACAAGACCCTGCGCGGCCCGCGCGGCGGCCTGATCCTGGCGAAGAAGAACGAAGAGATCGAGAAGAAGCTCAACTCCGCGGTCTTCCCGGGCGCCCAGGGTGGCCCACTGGAGCACGTCATCGCCGCCAAGGCCGTGTGCTTCAAGGAAGCCCTGCAGCCCGAGTTCAAGGCTTACCAGCAGCAAGTGGTGAAGAACGCCCAGGTCATGGCCAAGGTGTTCATCGACAACGGCTACGACGTGGTTTCCGGTGGTACTCAGAACCACCTGTTCCTGCTCTCGCTGATCAAGCAGGACATCACCGGTAAGGATGCAGACGCCGCCCTGGGCCGCGCCTTCATCACTGTGAACAAGAACAGCGTACCGAACGACCCGCGCTCGCCGTTCGTCACCTCCGGCCTGCGTATTGGCACCCCGGCCGTGACCACTCGCGGCTTCAAGGAGGACGAGTGCCGTCAGCTGGCAGGCTGGATCTGCGAAGTGCTGGCCAACATCGGCAACGACGAAGTCGAAGGCCGTGTGCGTGAGCAGGTCAAAGCGCTGTGCGCCAAGTTCCCGGTTTACGGCAACTAAGGCTCAGCCTGAAACGAAGAAGCCCGCCAATTGGCGGGCTTCTTTTTGCCTGGTCGATTTCCTTGTGGTGCATGGATACAGCTGGTGCGCACGGCGCACCCTACTGGATCGGCTCGAAACCGTAGGGTGCGCCGTGCGCACCAACCACGAGGCGGACGTGCCTACGCAGGCTGTTTCACGTAACGCGCCAGTTGCGCATCGCGACTCATCACCTGCAGGGTTGCCGCCAGAACCTGCTCACTGGTGGCATCGGCCTGGCTGAAGATGCTGCCGAAGTTGTCGTGCGTGACCTTGGCGAAATGCGCACGATCCTGAGCTTCGACGCCCAGCAAGGTCGCGTAGGCATCCAGCGCCTCGCCCTGACCCATGGCCATGTCTTCGGCGATGGAGTCGAGCATGCCGTTCATCGCCAGCATCGAGCGGCCGTTGTAGCCCAGTGCGCCGCTGGTGTCGCAGCCGTTGGTGCCGGAAGTCATGCCGAAGGTGGCGTTGCCGAAGGTGCCGTTGGTGGTGGTGGCCAGGAAATGTGGAGCCATGCCCCGCTGTCCTTCGAACAGCATGTTGCCCCAACCGCAGCCGTTACCCCCGGCCGCGTCGGCGAATGCCCCTACGCTGGCCATGCTCAGGACGCCAAAGATCAGACCCTTGCCCAACATTCGCTTGCTCATATCTATCGCCCCGTCATATCGGTTGAATGAAACTGCATAAGGAGCTTTGGTCAGGTCACCCCAGCTGTCAAACAACCAGCGCTACCGTTCGTGCAACTCGACACAATTCGAGACCGCCAGCAGCCGCCTTGGCTATAGTGTGGGGAAACCTGCAGATCGGAGTTCGGGAATGAGTGATACAGCCAACGAGCGTCGGCGTTTTCAGCGCATCGCCTTCGACGCCCCCACCGTGCTCGTGCAAGGCGAGCGGCGCTGGTCGGCGGTGTTGCACGACCTGTCGCTCAAGGGCCTGATGGTGGAAACACCGGCAGGCTGGAACGCCGATCCGGATCAGCCGTTCGAGGCACAGATCCAGCTCGGCGACGAGGCACGGGTGAAGATGGAAGTCCTGCTGACCCGAACCCAGGCCGGTTACCTCGGCTTCGTCTGCCGCCATATCGACCTGGATTCGATCAGCCATCTGCGTCGCCTGGTCGAACTCAACCTGGGTGACGAGAGCCTGCTGGAGCGGGAGCTTGCCGCCCTCGGCGACATCCCCTGATCAACGCTGCCCGAGCGCTTCGGCGAAACCCTGGCGGATTTCGTCCTCGGGCAGATCGTCACCGATGAATACCAGCACGCTTTCGCGCGCCTCGTCCGCCGTCCACTCGCTGTCCCAATCGAAGCTGTAGAGCCGCAGCACGCCCTGAAACACCAGGCGACGCGGCTCGTTCACCACCGCGAGCACCCCCTTGTAGCGCAGCAGCGCATCGCCGAAGCGCGCCAGCAAGCCTTCCATGAACGCGCTGAGGCGCTCCAGGTCGACCGGCTCAGCGCTCTCCAGCACCAGTGTGCGGATACGATCCGGCGTATGCGTTGCAGGCGTCAGCGGGCGCAGCGTCAGGCCGCGTGCCGGCGTGGGATCGAGTTCGAAACCGCGCAGATCGAGCAGTGATGCAAGATCGACACGGCCATGCTCGACCACCTGGATCGGTGCACGCCGGTTGATGCGCTGCAATCGGGCTCGCAGCGCCTCGACGCTGGCCGCATCGACCAGATCGGTCTTGCTCAGCAGGAGCAGATCGGCGAATCCGACCTGGGCCTGGGCGATGGTCTCGCTCAGGTGCCGCTCGGCGTTGACCGCATCGACCAGGGTGACGATGCCGTCGAGCCGGTAGCGCGCGCCCAGTTCTTCGGTAGCGAAGAAGGTCTGCGCCACGGGCGCCGGGTCGGCCAGACCGGTGCACTCGATCACCAGGCGGTCGAAGGCCAGCTCACCGCTGTCGAGCTTGTCCAGCAGCAGGAACAGCGCCTTCTCCAGCTCGACATGGATCGAGCAGCACACGCAGCCATTGGCCAGGGTAACCAGCTTCACCGGCTCATCGCCGAGCAACAGGCCGTCGATGGGCGTGGCGCTGAATTCGTTCTCGATCACCGCCAGACGCAGACCGTGCTCGGCCTTGAGCATGTGGCGCAGCAGGGTGGTCTTGCCGGCACCGAGAAAGCCGGTGAGCACGGTGACGGGAATGGGCAATTGAGACATTCGATACGTCCTCGAAAGATGGCAATGAGCCTGTCATGCCATCCAGAAATGAACACGCCACGGCAAGCGTGGCGTGTGGCTAGCTGACAGCGGTTCAACAACAGCGCACGGGCCGTCCGTTACCGCCACCATAACGCGCTTCCTGGCGTTCACGGAAGAACGCCTCGTAGCTCATCACCGGCTGATCCGGGTGCTTGTTGGCCATGTGCTCGACGTAGGTGTCGTAGTCGGGCATGCCCACCAGCATACGGGCAGCCTGGCCCAGGTAGCGGCCCATGCGGGCGAGGTCGTTGAACATGACGGACTCCTTAGCTCAGCTCGGCAGCCGACTGATACGGTGCCTCACGGTCGGTGCGTTCCGGCTTGGCCAGCGCTGCCCTGCCGACCTTGATCGCGTAGAACAGAATGCTCATCACCACGAACAGGAACAGTATGGTCAGCGTCGCGTTGGTGTAGGCATTGAACAGTACATGGTGCATCTGCGCCATGTCCTTGGCCGGGGCGATCACCTCACCCTTGGCAATCGCCGCACTGTACTTGTCGGCCAGGGCCAGGAAGCCAACCGCCGGGTTCGAGTCGAACAGCTTGATCAGGCCGGCCGTGGTGGTGCAGATCAGCAACCATACGGCCGGCACCAGGGTGACCCAGACGTAGCGCTGGCGCTTCATCTTGATCAGCACCACGCAACCGAGCATCAGCGCGATACCCGCCAGCATCTGGTTGGAGATGCCGAACAGCGGCCACAGGGTGTTGATGCCGCCCAGCGGATCGACCACGCCCTGGTACAGCAACCAGCCCCACAGCGCAACGCAACCACCGGTGGCGATCATGTTGGCAGCCCAGGACTCGGTCTTCTTCAGCGCCGGCACGAAATTGCCCAGCAGATCCTGCAGCATGAAACGCCCGGCACGGGTACCGGCGTCCACCGCGGTGAGAATGAACAGCGCTTCGAAAAGGATCGCGAAGTGGTACCAGAAGGCCATGGTGTTCTCACCCGGCAGCACGCTGTGCAGGATCTGCGCGATCCCCACGGCCAGCGTCGGCGCACCACCGGCGCGGGCCAGGATGCTGTGCTCGCCGATGTCACGGGCCGTGGCCTCGAGCTGCTCGGGGGTGATCATGAAACCCCAGCTGCTGACGGTGGCGGCTACCGATTGCACGTCGCTACCGACCAGTGCGGCCGGGCTGTTCATGGCGAAGTAGATGCCTGGCTCGATCACCGACGCGGCAACCATGGCCATGATGGCGACGAAGGACTCCATCAGCATGCCGCCATAACCGATGTAGCGCGCGTGGGCTTCGTTGGCCAGCAGCTTGGGCGTGGTGCCAGAACTGATCAGTGCATGGAAGCCCGATACCGCACCGCAAGCGATGGTGATGAACAGGAAGGGGAACAGGCCGCCCTTCCATACCGGGCCGGTACCGTCGATGAACTGGGTCAGCGCCGGCATCTTCAGTTCCGGCATGGTGATCAGGATGCCGACCGCCAGGGCCAGGATGGTACCGATCTTGAGGAAGGTCGACAGGTAATCGCGCGGCGCCAGGATCAGCCACACCGGTAGCACGGCGGCGACGAAGCCATAGCCGATCAGCATCCAGGTGATCTGCACGCCGGTGAAGGTGAAGGCCGGGCCCCAGTACGGATCGGCCGCGACCACGCCGCCGAGCCAGATCGAACCAAGCAGCAGCACCACACCGATCAGCGAAATCTCACCGATGCGGCCCGGGCGGATGTAGCGCATGTACAGGCCCATGAACACCGCGATGGGAATGGTCGCCATCACCGTGAACATGCCCCACGGGCTTTCGGCCAGGGCCTTGACCACGATCAACGAGAGCACCGCGAGGATGATGATCATGATCAGGAAGCAACCGAACAGCGCGATGGTGCCGGGAATCCGGCCCATTTCCTCGCGCACCATGTCGCCCAGCGAGCGACCGTTGCGGCGCGTGGACAGGAACAGCACCATGAAGTCCTGCACCGCACCAGCCAGCACCACGCCAGCGATCAACCACAAGGTGCCAGGCAGGTAGCCCATCTGTGCAGCCAGCACCGGGCCCACCAGCGGGCCTGCGCCAGCGATGGCGGCGAAGTGGTGACCGAAGAGGATGTGCTTGTTGGTGGGGACGTAATCGAGACCGTCGTTGTTGACGACAGCGGGTGTAGCGCGGGAGGGATCCAGCCCCATCACCTTGTTGGCGATGAACAGGCTGTAGTAGCGATAAGCGACCAGGTAGATCGCTACGGCGGCAACCACGATCCATAAGGCATTGATGGATTCACCACGGCTCAACGCAACGGTGCCGAGGGCAAAGGCGCCCAGCAACGCGACGGCGAACCAGACGGCATGGCCGGCAATTCGGGTCATTGCAGCTCTCCTACCGAAGCCTCTTGGGCGACGGCGATCATTGTTCTTGTGGGTACTCCGAGGGAGCCTGACCACTATCCGGATATGCGCCAACCGACGGAATTCGCAGAACTACCCAGAAAAGACTGCGTAAAACTACGTAGACTGGGAGCTCAATGCTTACCGACCCTACGGGAGTTGCATACAGCCCAAGCACAAGATCGTCACCTTGCTCCTCAGCCCCAGCGTGACGCTTACCGAGAAGGCTGCTAGCAATACGGCGACGCCATTGCCCAGATGAACAGCATGGCTACGGATGGAATCGAACACATAAGCAACAGGTTCCATGTTAAAAGCAGGAACTTATACTCGCGCCAGCTCACCTCCGTGCAGTTGAGCGCAGCAGCCATTATGATTTCATGAAAGACTCATACATGACGGGAACATAGCGCATGTTTTCACTCAACGCCCGAATTACCAAACTACAGGATCAGCTGGCATCGGAAATCGATGGCAAAGTCATTCTGCTGGGAACCGACTCCGGAAAATATTTTGCATTCGATGACATCAGCACGGACATCTGGAATCGACTCGATACCTATCCACTGGTGGCTGATCTATGCAATGCCTTGTCTCGTGACTATGACGCCGACCTGGAAACCATACAAACTGATGTATACAAACTCATCAAGGTATTGGCAGAACATCAACTGGTAGTCATTGACAATTAAAGATCAACTTCTCACCTGACATGCATATACCAAGCATGACACCGAACTGAAAGACACTCCATGCCTGATTATTCATTATGCGGATGGCACTTACATTCAGACAGATCCTTGCCATTAATAACCGCACTTGACTCGCCACGGTCGACGCCGGATATCCAGGTCACACATGCTCCCATTCCCCCTGTCGACCAGCCCATCCTGTTCTCCAGCTCGTTTGTCACCCTCTATGCCGATGAGCAAGCCCTCATACACATAGGCGGTACATTATCCCTTCTCGTCTCCGCAGGGCGACAGATCACCATAGACGTGGCAGGCCCAACAACGCCGGAGGAAGTCATGACCTTCCTGCTGGGCCCAGCATTGGGGTTGATCTGCCACCAAAGGCAGGTACTGCCCTTGCATGGGGCCTCGATCAAGATAGGTGATGCAGCTGTCACGCTGGTTGGAAACTCGGGCGCCGGTAAATCGACCAGTGCCACGGCCCTGATCAAGCGTGGCCATCAGTTGCTGTGTGACGACATCAGCGTTGTCGATGCAGTCAACGCAAAAGTACAACCCAGCTTTCCGGCTCTGAAGCTATGGCAGGACGCCGCTCATGCCATGGATATCCAGACGGATGATCTGGACAAGGTAAGAACCGGTTTGCAAAAGTTTCATTACCCGGCTGAATCAAGCTTCGACAATACACCCACCCGGCTGCAAGCCATCATCATTCTCGCCCCCCGCAGCCATGTCGCTTCTGCTTCCTTGTCATCGCTGAATAAAATCAGCGCGCTGGCTCAGCTTCGGCCACATATCTACAGGCGCAGACTGGCCCAACTGACAGGCGTAGAGCGGACGTACTTCAAACAGTTGGGACAACTGATCAGCACCGTTCCCGTGATGGTCTTAAATCGCCCCGATGACCTCTCGCAACTGGATCAGATGATCGATCTTATCGAGAAAGCGGTCTTGTCATGAGCACCTTCATCTGGCTGGCTTCTTATCCCAAATCCGGCAATACCTGGGTCAGGGCATTTCTAAGCAGCGTCAAACACGATGGCCGCCCCATAGATATCAATCGTCTGGAGGCGGTCACACAGCCGTCATCGCGCCATTTCCTGGATGATCTACTCGGTATAGCCACAGCCGATCTCACTCCGGAAGAAGTGATGCTGGCACGTCCCGCCGCGCTGTCCGCTCATGGTTCCAGCATCCGCCGCACCGAGCTCCACAAAGTTCATGATGCATGGTTACGCAACCGCGACGGTCAGCCACTATTTCCCCCAGAACTGACGCAGGCCAGTATCTATATCGTGCGCGACCCACGTGATGTCGCCATATCCTTTGCCCATCACATCGGCAAATCAATCGATCAGGCCATCGACAAGATGGCCTCGACCGAGACATGCCTTGGCTCCAACCTCAGGCGGTTTACCCCAACGACCCGACAACCGCTACACACGTGGAGCCAGCACGTGGAAAGCTGGCTCGATCAAGCTACTCCCTCCCCGCTATTGGTGCGCTATGAGGACATGATGACCGACCCCGTACGACAAGGTGCGCGGATCGCTCGCCATGTCGGGTTTGACAAAACCATGGATATCTATGAACAAGCGGCCCAGAACACCCGCTTCAGCGAACTGAACAAGCAGGAAGCACAAAGCGGTTTCAGAGAAGTTCTGGCACCCGACAGGCGCTTTTTCCGCTCAGGCAAAGCCGGGGGCTGGAAAGACACCCTCACCCCGGCCCAGATTGCCAGAATCGAACAGGCTCATGGCCCTGTGATGCAACGCATGGGATATCTCTGAGAACACACAAGGATCAACGATGAGCGCTATCTGCGGCATCATTCAGCTCGATCAGCTCTACGATGCCGGCCAGTGCTGCCGTATCGTTCAGGCAGCACTGGAACCCTATGGCCGTCACGCACAAGGACGGTGGGATGACCCACACGCAGCTCTGAGTAGCCGCCTGACCAGACTGCTACCGGAAGACCAGTACGACCACCAACCCCTGCAAGGTGGCAATGGCAGGTTTGTCCTGGTAGCCGATGTCCGCCTGGACAACCGCGCAGAGCTCGCCAATAAGCTGGGCATTTCCCCGGCCCACATGAAGATCATGGCCGACGCAGATGTGCTGCTGGCCGCCTATGAGAAGTGGGAACAACAAGTCCTGGATCACCTGATAGGGGATTTTGCCTTTGCCATATGGGACAAGCAGCAACAAAGCCTGTTTCTTGCCCGAGACCATATGGGCAGGCGTCCGCTGTTCTATCATCGAAGCAACAGCAGGTTTGCGTTCGCCAGCATGCCAGCCGGGCTCCTGGCGCTGCCTGATGTACCCATGGCGCCCGATCAGGAAAGGGTACAGAACTTATTGTTCTTGCTGCCGGATCATTCCGACAGCAGCTATTTTTCGGGGATCAGTCGCTTACTTCCAGGTCACTGTGCAATGCTATGTGCAGGAGGAAGTTTTCACACAAGAGAATATTGGAGCCCGCCCACGGAAAAACGCATTCATTTAGACTCCGATGCCGCCTATGTAGATAAATTCCTGGAGATACTAAACGAAGCCGTACACTGCCGCCTTCGCTCAAGTGGCGAGATTGCCACGCAACTCAGCGCGGGTTTCGATAGCGCAACAGTCACCAGCATTGCTGCACACCAGCTACAAGATTCGGCGAAACGCGTTCATGCCTTTACAGCCGTACCCAACCCTGCGGGCTTACCCTCCGAATATAGCCGCGTCTTGGACGAAGGTCCATTGGCCGCTCAAATCACGCAATTATTCACCAACCTCCAGCATCACCTGGTCAGAACTGACGATCAAAGCATTTTCGACATGCTTCAGTTTCTTTTCAGTGTCTGCAATCGCCCGGCAAAGAATGTAATCAACCTTCTTTACTATACAAGTATCCCGCAATGTGCAGCCCAACATGGTGCGACGACCCTCCTGACAGGAGAACTGGGAAACCTCACCATCAGCTACCATGGCAATCACATCCTGAACAGCTTGCTCAGCGAGAAAAAATACAAAGCGTTATCCAGAGAGCTTTACCGGCAGATAAAAGGGAAACGAATCCGTAGCAAGCTTGGCGTCATGCGCAACATGATCATTCCTTCCACACCCACAGGCCTTCAGGACTTTCTAGAAAAAAAACTCTACAAGAAAACCACGAAAAACCTGTTCGACTCAGGCATCAATCCATCAAAACTAGCCAGGCACAAAAACCTACAACGTCATTTTGACAAACTGAACAGATACCAGAACATTCAATCCCTCTATATGGAGAGTCGGGCCTGGCGCTCAAGTGTTCTCAGAAAACATGATCCCGCCGAGTTGATCAAAGGCATACTGGCTGCGACAGGAGTTGATCTGCGCGACCCCACCGCCGACATCAGACTCATCGACTACTGTCAGGCAATACCAGTCGAACAATATAGACATCACGACGTCGATCGCTGGCTGCTGCGCCGCGCCATGCGACACTACTGGCCTCAAGAGGTTATTTCCTCGCGGATCAAGGGTGTACAGGGGGCGGACTGGCAACTTTGCGTTGCCGCCGAACACAGCCTGCTCGCTCAAGAACTTCAGCGGCAAAAGAGCAGGCCCGAAATCCAACAGCTACTGGATTTTGAATGGCTCGAAAGGCAGTTATCCACGTTCTCGAAGGGCCACAATGAGAACGACGCATTCACCTACACTCGTTTATTACACTGCATCGCAGCCGGTCATTTCTTGCGAAACGCCTTCGGCGAAAAAGATCGCCCCCCCCCCCAATGAGGATCAGGGCCAAGCCTGAATAACGCATGCGCCATGGCTTGCCGCCGCCAATACTCAGCAAGCGGTCATGCTTTCGAAGCGCCAGGGATGTTCTGAAAAGGCCCGTTATCGCCATGCCCCCGAAGGCGAGAGCCCAGGCAATCCCCAGATTCCCGTTCCAGCCTGCGCTGAACACACTTCAATGCAGGCCGAACAGGCGACTGCAGCGAGCAATGACGGCCTTTCAGCACGTCCCTAGCTAGCGCTGCTAGACGGACCATCACCACCGATCCCGCCATTGGCCATGGTGAGAGCCTCTACATCATGCACCTCAACAACCGGCATCAACCATGGTTTACGAGTATCAGCAGCTTCCACTCCATCCTCTACTGCAAGCTCTGATTTGGTAGTCATCATCTGTTCTCCCCTTCAAATGAAACGCACATCCGGATACAGCATCCAGCCCTGAGTAAACCGAGCGACAGCCTCAGAGCCGCGCCTTTACCCGCTTATCGGCGATTGTAGCTTCAGCTCTCCTCCCTGGCCAATCCAAATATTTCGCCGCCGTTACTTGGTAGCAGGGAAGGTAAAAAAATCAATAAAAAATATAAAAAATATAAATTGACTCCCCCAAAGAGGCATGGCAATAAAAATAAGGCGCACGTATGAAAATTGGCACAGCACTTTTAGTGCCCTGCAGTAGCATACGGCGGCGCACATAAAACCTTGACAACACCTACTGCCAGCATAATTCGGCCAAGCGCAAAGTCTGTCTCTTGCAACAAGAATACTTACTGTTCGCTGGCCACTCTATTCAAGGATGACAACATGGATCCATTTGTTGGTGAAATAACTCTCTTTGCATTTGATCGGGTTCCACAAGGTTGGCTACCGTGTAATGGTCAAGTGCTCCCCATCACTCAATACGCCGCACTCTATTCATTATTGACTAGCACTTATGGCGGCGATGGCAGAACAACATTTGCCCTCCCCGACCTGCGGGGCAGAGTTACGGTCGGCCCGGGGTTGCCTCCATACAGCATGGGGATCTCGGCGGGTGAAGAGGCCGTGACGTTGACGACCGGCACCATTCCTCCGCACACCCATCCTTTTATGGCGGTCGATCTTGCCGCGCCAGTCAATAGTCCACTAGACAATCTACTCTGCCAGTCAGTTACCAATATCTACGCACCCGCTGACGCAAACCTCCAGGCACTTAACTCCGGCAGCGTGAGTATTGCGGGCGGCTCCCAGCCACATGAAAACCGACAACCCTCCATGGCATTGCAGTTCTGTATTGCCACCGTCGGAATCTACCCGACACGCCCCTGATTGAAGCCGCACCGAATAACTCGACAATCATGAACATAAAGGAAGCAATATGGACGCTTACCTGGGTCAGATTCGCATATTTGCCGGGGACTTTGCTCCGAGTGGCTGGTCACTGTGCGATGGTTCCACACTCCCTATCAGCGGCAATGAAGCCCTGTACACACTGATCGGCACCACCTACGGTGGCGATGGCCGCACCAATTTCAAGCTTCCCGATCTCCGTGGTCGACTCCCCTTGCATATCGGCAAAGGCCCTAGCGCCTCGACCCCCACCACTTACACCATAGGGCAGAGCGTCGGTGCAGAAACGGTCACTCTCACACTCGCCAATCTGCCCGCCCACACCCACACCCTCAATACGACCCAGACTACAGCCAACCAGACCAGTCCTCTGGGGACGCCTCTTCTCGGTACGACCATCAACCCGTTCTATCAGCTCTCCACGGCGCCGGGTTTCGCAACGATTGCATTAAACGACGCGGCTTTACAGCCTGCGCCTGGCGGCGGAGCAAGCCACAACAACACGATGCCGACACTGGTACTGAATTACATCATTTGTACCGTAGGCCTATTCCCTGACTTTCAATGATAAGCCGGACATTACAGATATAAGCGGAGAATGACATGGATGATGCATATATCGGCGAAATCCGAATCGTACCCTGGGCTTGGGCGCCAGCCGGGTGGCTGCTGTGTAATGGCCAGGAGCTGCTGGTTTCACAGTACCAGGCACTGTTTGCCGTCATCACCAACAGGTATGGGGGCGATGGAAGAGTCAACTTCAAACTACCGGATCTGCGTGGCAACGCTGCCGCCTGTCAAGGCCAGGGCACAGGGCTGACAGTCCGGGTTCTTGCACAAACCTATGGCACGCCCACCGTTACCTTGAGTACCAACCAGATTCCGTCACATGACCACACCTTGCTTGCAGGCCGATCCACGGCAGGTGCAGCGGGCTACACCAGCACCCCAGGCACTAACACCTATATCGGCCGCAGCCCGGTAACTACAGACAAAAGCTATATTGCCCAGACAACCCCTCTGGTTCAGCTGAGTTCGGCGGCAGTATCCCCAGTGGGAACAGGTGGCGCACATGAAAACCGGCAGCCATTTCTGGTCATGAACTACATCATATGCTACGACGGAGAGTTTCCTATCAGGCCCTGATCAGGTTCCAGGTCATACTCAGCCAACGACCGTGAAACCTGTGGTCGGCAGGCTATCTGGCCATGAGAGCTTCTCACCACCAGGTAGGCAGGATCACTTGCCTACCTGGGCGGCTCGCCTAATCGCGCTCATCCTCGCTCCAGCAATGTGCCCCTCTCCGAAAGTTCGATGCACAATCACGCAGATTCGCAACCCGGTGCTTGCGTAGCATGTATGAAGGGCCGAACCTATGGCATCGCCCCGCACCTGCCTGAAACCATGCAGCTCAAGCACAAAATCGTCACCCTCAGCCTTCTGCCCCTGCTGCTCGCGGTCACCGTGGTCGGCCTGCTGGTGATGCTGCAGAACCAGCGCCTGGGCGAACAACAGGCGCAGTTGATCGAACAGAGCATCATGAGCAGCAAGAAGGCCGAGCTGCGCCACTACGTAGGCCTCGCCCTCAGCACCATCGAGCCGCTTTACCAGAGTGGCGACGACGAGCAGACCCGCCAGCAAGTGCTCGATGTGCTGCAGCGCATGAACTTCGGCAGCGATGGCTACTTCTTCGTCTATGACGAACATGGCCGCAGCCTGATGCACCCGCGTCAGCGCGAACTGGTCGGCCGCGACCTGTGGAACATGACAGACGGCCGCGGCCTGCCAGTGATCCAGGCACTGCTGAAAAGCGCCAGCGAGGGCGACGGCTTCCAGCCCTATCGCTGGCGCAAGCCCTCCAGCGGCGAGGAGTCCGAGAAGCTCGCCTACGTGGTGATGCTCGATCGCTGGGGCTGGATGCTCGGCACCGGCATCTATCTCGATGACGTCGAACAGGCCATCCGCCAGGTACGTAGCGACGTGACCGACGGCCTTTACAGCACCGTGCTGACCATTGGCGTGGTGGCGCTGATCGCCGTCTTGCTGGTGTACGCCAGCGGCCTGACCCTCAACGTCAGCGAGCACCGCTTGGCCGACCGCAAGCTGCAGCAACTCACCCAACGCATCGTCACCTCGCAGGAGGAAGAACGCTCGCGGGTATCACGTGAGCTGCATGACGGCATCAGCCAGCAATTGGTATCGATCAAATTCCAGTTCGAGCTGGCCGCCCAGCAACTCGATACCGCTGACGCTCGCGCCGGCGCCACCCTGCACCGCGGCATCGAGCACCTGGCAGGCGCCATCGGCGAAGTGCGGCGTATTTCCCACGACCTGCACCCTTCCCTGCTGGACACCCTCGGCCTGTCCTCGGCTATCGGTCAACTGGCATCGGAGTTCGCCCAACGCAGCGGCCTGACCGTCGACTACCATAACGATCTAGGTGACGCGCGCCCGCCCACCGGGGTGACCGTGGCGCTGTTTCGCATTCTCCAGGAGGCGCTGACCAACATCGAACGGCACGCCCATGCCAGCCATGTGGAAATCGACCTGCATGGCACGCCGCGACGGATCGAGCTGCGCATTCGCGACGATGGTGTCGGCTTCGACCCTGATCACATCGAGCACAGCCACGGCGGTATCGGTCTGCGCAATATCCGCGAACGGGTTGAGCACTTTGGCGGTCAGTTCCGCATCAGCTCACAGCCGCAACGCACCGAACTGCACGTGGCTCTGCGCCTGGAACCCAATTGAAGGAGGCAGGATGGATAGCGCTTCGATCCGCATAGCCCTGATCGACGACCACGCCCTGGTGCGCGACGGCGTGCGCGCGCTGCTGGAAATGGTCGAGCGCTTCAAAGTGGTCGGCGAAACCGGCTGCGGCAAGGAGGCACTGACCCTGGTCGAACGCGAACGCCCCGACATCGTGGTCATGGATATCGGCCTCAAGGACATCAACGGCCTGGAACTGACTGCCACGCTCAAGCAACTGCACCCATCGCTCAAGGTGCTGATCCTGAGCATGTACGACAATCAGGAGTACGTCAGCCAGTCGCTACGCGCCGGCGCCTCGGGCTACGTGCTCAAGGATGCACCGTCGCGCGAGATCGTCTCGGCCATCGAGGTACTCGCCGTGGGTGGGCGCTTCTACAGCAGCGACATCGCCGAGAAACTGGCCAGCAGCGAACCGCAGCAGGAAGCCGAACTGACCCCACGCGAACGTCAGGTGTTGCTGATGATGGCCCAGGGCCTGAACAACAAGGCCATGGCGCGCGAACTGGCGATCAGTGTGCGCACCGTGGAAACCCACCGCCTGAGCATCCGCCGCAAACTGGATATCGAGAAACCTGCCGACCTGATGCGTCAGGCCATGGAGCACGGCTGGTCACCTGAGCTGGACGCGCGCCCGGAATGAGGCGCGCGCCGCGAGCGGCGAAGCGCACTCAGTGGATGCGGCAGGCGGCCTCGGCGGCCTGGCGACGCTGACGGCGCGCCTCGATACGTTGCCGTTCACGCAGCACTGCATCGCGCGATTGCACGGCCTGGGCATCGAAGTTGAAGGCACGGGAGAAGAAGTCGAAGAACAGGAACATGATGGTGTCTCCTTGTTTGGATACGCCTTCATGCTGCGCGCCGATAGCCTGCTACCTATTGACCTGAGTCAATTTCCCCAAGGCGGTTATCGCGGCAGAACGCCGCAGCCGATACAGAGACGTAGCCCGGATGAAATCCGGGAAGAACGACACCGCAAAAGCCCCGGATTGCCTCCGGGCTGCGCCAGCCTCTACTCGAACAGCGCATCCAGCGCCTGTTCCAGGCGTGTCACCGGGATGACCTGCAACCCCGCAGGAGACTCCTTCGGCGCATTGCCCTTGGGCACGATGGCACGCTTGAAGCCGTGCTTGGCGGCCTCCTTCAAGCGCTCCTGACCACTCGGCACTGGGCGAATTTCGCCAGACAGGCCGATCTCGCCGAACACCAGCAGGTCATGCTCCAGCGGCCGGTTGCGCAGGCTGGAGATCACCGCCGCCATCAGCGCCAGATCGGACGCCGTCTCCAGCACCTTGACCCCGCCGACCACGTTGAGGAACACATCCTGGTCATAGGTCGGGATACCGCCGTGGCGATGCAGCACGGCCAGAAGCATGGCCAGGCGGTTCTGATCCAGCCCCAGAGTCACCCGGCGCGGGTTCGCCAGGTGGCTGGTGTCGACCAGAGCCTGCACCTCCACCAGCATCGGCCGCGAGCCTTCCCAGGTGGCCATCACCACACTGCCGGGAACCGCTTCCTGGGCGCGGGTGAGGAAAATCGCCGAGGGGTTGGAAACCTCCTTGAGGCCCTTGTCGGTCATGCCGAACACGCCCAGCTCATTGACCGCGCCGAAGCGGTTCTTCACCGCCCGCAGCAGGCGCAGGCGGCCATCGGATTCACCTTCGAAATACAGCACCGTGTCGACCATGTGCTCCAGCACGCGCGGGCCAGCCAGCGCGCCTTCCTTGGTGACGTGGCCGACGAGGAAGATCGCCGTGCCGCTCTGCTTGGCAAAGCGCACCAGCAGCGCTGCACTCTCGCGCACCTGGGCCACACCACCCGGCGCCGATTGCAGTTGCTCGGTGAAGATGGTCTGGATCGAGTCGATCACCATCACCTTGGGTTTTTCCTGCCGCGCGGTGGCGATGATCGTCTCGATGCAGGTTTCGGTCATCACCTTGAGCTTGTCCTGCGGCAAGTCCAGGCGCCGTGCACGCATGGCCACCTGCTGCTGCGATTCCTCACCGGTGACGTACAAGGCCGGAAAGCGCTGGGCGATGTTGCACAGGGTCTGCAGAAGGATGGTCGACTTACCGATACCCGGATCGCCGCCGATCAGCACCACCGAGCCATCGACCAGGCCGCCGCCGAGCACACGATCCAGCTCGCCGGAGGCGGTGGAAAAGCGCGGAATCTCCTCGACGCTGACCTCGGCCAGGGTCTTGATATTGGCCTTGTCGCCGGCCCAACCGGTGCGCCCGCTGGGCGTAGCGCCCTCGACCACGGTTTCCACCAGGGTGTTCCAGGCGCCACACTCGCCACACTGCCCAGCCCATTTGGGAAAGGTGGCGCCGCACTCGGTGCAGCCGTACATGCGTTTAGCCTTGGCCATGGGGAAATCGTCCTGCCTGTTGAGCGAAGGCAGGAACGATACCGAACTACTGGATAGATTTACAGACCAGAGCGATCCACCGCCACGCACGTTTCGCCAGCACCTGCACGCGCTCGCCACTCCGACCAGGCAATCAGTGCCGCACCGGCAAGCAGCAACAACGCCCAGGCGGGAAACAACTGGCGTAGTTCCAACCAATGACTGAGGCCGGCGCCCAGCAAGCTGCCGCCGAGCATGCCCAAGGTTTGCGCCAGACTGAACAGACCGGAAACGCCGCCCTTGTCCAGCGGCAGCCGGGACAGACGACCGACGTTCGCCAGGTGCACCGCCGAAGCCGCCAGGCTGAGCAGCACTGCCGCCAGCAGCAGGCCAGCGAAGGAATCGAGTCGGCCCATCAGCCATAAGGCCAGGCAACCAGCCGGCAAGGCCAGCAGGTAGATCGTCCGTGGCGCCAGCCCGGCCAGCAATCGGCCAAGGCCAAACAACGCCAGCACCGTGACCAGCCCCTGCGTGGTCAGCAGCGCCACGGCTTCGCTCTGCGACCAGTGCAACTGCTCCAGACACAAGACCAGGGCGAAGGTGGCGAACAGGCTGCCGGTTGCACTGGCCAACCACTCGATCAGACAGCAGTGGCGCAAGGCAGGCTCGCCAAGCAACACCGCCAAACCACCGGAGCGCCGGCTGGTGCTGACCACCGCTGCCTCCTGGCGCCAGAAGCGCAGCCCCCACAGCCCCATGCCGGCGAAACTGAGCGCGACCCAGACGAACGCCAGTACACCGAAGTGGCTGTACAGCCAATTGCCCAGCCACGGCCCCAGCAACAGCAGGCCAACCATCAGCGCGCCACGGAACCAGCCTGCCTTGCTCATCCCCAACTCGGGCAGGCGTTGCAGGAACAACCCACTCATCGCCACCGAACGAAACGGCACGCAAGTGCCCACCAGCAGGCGCAGCGCCGCCAGCCAGAGCCAGTTCGCCCAGGCCAGAATGGCCAGATGCAGCAGCACCGGCAGCAGGCTGGCCAGCAGGTACAGCCGACGACTGCCGAAACGGTCGATCAGCAGCCCCGCCGGCAGAGTCAACAGCACCATGCCCAGGGCTTCGGCCGCGCCGATCAGACCAATCTGCGCGGCGCTCGCGCCCAGTTCCAGGGCGTACAGGGTGGTGATCAGCTTGGCCATGCCCAGGGTGGCGCCACTGAGCGTGGCCAGTGAGAGGAACGGCAGCAGGAACGCGCCGCCCCTCATCGCGCGTCCCGGAACAGCCAGCCCAGCTCGCCGGCCAGAGCCTCTGCCGCCGCCAACGGCGCCGGGTCGATCCAGCTGGCGACATCGAAGTCGCCGGGCAGGAAGCCTTCGCGCAGGAGGAAATCCTTCTGCAACGCCAGCCCCTGCCGATACGTGTCGCTCAGCGCCGGGCGCAGGTGCAGATGGAAACTCTCGCCATAGCCCTGGAGGATCGACTCGGGGCTGCTGGCGGTCTCCTCGGCCAGGGCGAGCACTGCCGCGTCACGGTGCTCGCGCGCCCAATCGGCGGTGGCCAGGAGCACAGCCAGGTACTGGCTGACCAGTTCCGGCGCGCGCTGCACCAGGTCGCGGTTGACGGTGATCGGTCGTGGCGTGCCGGCGTTGACCCGAACCAGTGGATCGGGATGGGCATTGATGTCGAGCAAGGCGCGCAAACCATGCTTTGCCTGCAGCGCGACGCTACTCGCGCCCTTGGCATAGATGGCATCGACGCGCCCTTCGAGCAGCGCTGCGAGCAGATCGGCACGGTCGCCGCCCGCACCAGCCTGGCCGGTTTCGCGCAGGTCGAATTCACCGCCTTCGATATCGACGAAGGTCACCGCCTCGCGTGACACCTCCGCCAGCTCGAGGGCCGTGAGCAGACCACGCAGATGCGCGGTACGGGCGATATCGACATTGCGCGTGTGGTGCTTGGGCAGCCCCAGGCGCCGGCCCTGCAGGTCGCTCGGCTCACGCAGCGGGCTGTCGTCGCGTACCAGCAGCACCTGGCGCTCGTCCACCCAGGTGATGCCAACCACCAGGGTGTCCTGGCCGCTGGCGCGCGCCCAGATCGGCGGCACGTTGCCGCCCTCGCGGAACATGTCCGGATGCGCATGGTTGTAGTGCGCCTCGCGCACCCGGGCGTCCGCCGAGGCACGCAGCGACTGCAGCTCGACGCCGCGCTCGGCGAAGGCGCGATGCAGCCAGCGGTAGTGCTGGGCGATACCGGAAGTGGTCGGCACCGGGCAGCGGCTGTACCACAGCGCCGGGCAGCCGCTGTCGAGATTGAGAACGGTAGGGGTGCTCATGGCGGTCATTCCTCGGAGAAATAGGGTTGGGCAAGCTGTTCGAGCTGAGTCACGTGGCCGTCGATCAGGCCGAGCACTGCGCGGAAGGCAGCGCCGTCGCGCATGTCCAGATCCAGCTGCTGGAGCAGCGTCGCGGCGTCGATCGAACTGCCCTGGCGCAGAGCCGCACACCAGCGCTCGGCAGCCTGCGGATCGCTGGCCAGGCGCACTTGGTAGAGGCTGGCAATGCTTTGTCCGGCTGCGTAGGTATAGGGGTAGAGCCCCATGTAGTAGTGCTGCTGACGCAGCCAGGTGAGTCCGGCCGTGTCGTCGATGTCCACCGCGTCGCCCCAGAAGTCGCGCAGGACCAGGGTCTTGATCCGCTCCAGGGCTTCGGCACCGAGCAGGCTTCCGGCATCCGCCTGGTGATAGACGCGCACCTGGAACTCCGACTCCAGATAGTGGGTGACGAAGTTGTGGTAGTAGCTGTTGAGCAATTCGAACACCGCCGACAGGCGCTGGGCCGCATCGTCGCTGCGCAGCAGATGAGCGGCCAGCAGCAGCTCGTTGAGGGTCGACGGTGCCTCGATGAAATAGCGCAGCGGAGCGGCGTTGAGCACCGCCTGGTGCTCGGCCGACCAGTGGAAATGCACGGCATGGCCCAGTTCGTGGGCCAGCAGGAACATGTCGCGCGGGCTGCCCGTCCAGGTCATCAGCACATAAGGATGCGGCCCGAACGGGCTGGCGCAGCCGGAGCTGTCGGCCTTGTTCGGCTGCTGACCGTGCTCCACCCAGCGCTCGTCGAAAGCGCGGCGCAGCACATCGGCATAGTCATCGCCGAGCGCCTGGCCAGCGGCGAGGATGGCCTTGCGGGCGAAGTCGAAGCTGACCTCGCCGGGAATCTGTGGCGGGTAGGCCTTGAGGTCGTGAAAGGCCAGCTTCGGCAGACCGAGCAGACGCCGCTTGACCTCGATGAAGCGGCGCATCAGTGGCGCCAGCCCTTGATTGAATACCGCACGCTGGGCCTCGAAGAAGGCGCGGTCGATACCCTGCTGCCAGAACAGCAGATCCAGGGTATCGCTGAAACCCCGCAGACGCGCCAGGCTCACCTGGCGCGACACTTCACCGGCATAGGCGGCGGCGAAGGCATGCCGATGCGCCGACACGCCATCGGCGAACACCCTGGCGGCCGAAGCCCGCAGCCTGGCATCGGGACTGGTCTCGAAGCGTTTTTCGAAGCGCGACAGGCTGAACGGCCAGCGCACGCCCGCTGCATCCTCGACCTCGGCGAAACGCAGGTCGCCAGCCTTGATCCGCCGGTACAGCTGCACCGGCAGTTGCAGGCTGGTATCCAGCGCAGCGAGGGCGCGCTCGACCTCGCCGGCAAGCACATGCTGACGGCCAGCGCGCAACGAGCGATAGCGCCCGACATAAACACCCAGCCCCGGTTCGACGTGCAGCCACTGCGCCCAGGCCGCCTCATCGGTCAGCACCAGCAGCGCATTGAACGCTGCCAGACGCTGGCCGATAGCGGCACCGGATTCACGCAGACGCGCCGCATGACGCTGCGGCTCACTGGCGCGGCCATCGACGAAACTCTGGATGCCCATATAGGTGGACAGACGCCCCTGCCGGCGCTGCAGGCCGTCTACAGCCTGCAGCCAAACCAGCAGCGCCACGCCATCGCCAGGCGGCTCGGGCGCCACCTCATCCAGCAGCCCGCGCAGCTCGTCCAGGGCGGCCTCCCAGGCCTGCTGGTCGGTGAACAGATCCGCCAGGGCGCACACCGGCCCGGCGACTGGCACATCGCTCATGCGAACCTCAGCGCAGGTGGGTGAAGTAGCTGTAGCCAAGGCGCGCCAGACGTTGCGCGGCCAGCTCCACGGCCTTGACCTGACCGACCAGCACCACGGGCACCTCGGGGCTGCCTTGCAGGCCGGCACTGCTGGCCTCCCAGTCGTCCAGGCTGACGCGGCGCGGAGTCACCAGCTTTTCCAGCAGCGGGTTGTGGTGATCGACGGCGATGACTTCCAGAGGCTCGCCGGACGCCAGCGCCTCGCTCACCTCACCGAAGGTCGAGGGATGCACACCGGACACCACCTGGCGCTGCACCGCTGACGGCGTGCGTACGTAGTTGGGGCTGTCGGGCGCCTCGAACACCGGCAGGCCGGAATTGGCCGGGTCGTCCAGGCCGGCGTCGTACAGGTGCAGGTGCAGGGTCTGGATGTCGTCCTCGACTTCCAGGGTGTGGTACAGGCCGCTGCCGATGAAGGCCGGTGCCCCCGGTACCACGTCGGTGACTTCCAGCACTTCCAGCTGGCCCTGCCCCTCGACGCTGGCGTCGTCGGTACGCTGGTAGATGCGGTTGCGTTCCAGGCCTTTCACCGCGCCCATGGACACCCAGGCCGGGTGCGTGTGCGGCTGGGTCTGCACCTTGCCGTAGATGCCACCGGTGATGTACAGCGCGTTCTGCCGGTCGGCGTCCTCGCCCAGGCGATACAGCCCGGCGTGGGTGTTGAGCTTGATCGGGAAGCTGTCGATGGGAAACAGCTCGCTGCGCTGGCTGAGGGCGTTCACCGCATTCTTGATGCGCTCGACGAAGACCGGGGTTTCACCGGCCTCCTCGGCCTTGGCGGCACGCACTTCCTCGATCAGGGCACGGATCGCCCGGTTGCGTTCATGAATCAGGGACATTTCAGTTCTCCACGTCAGAAGTATTGGCGGCGTAGCGCTGATGCTGCTCGGCTACCCAGGGGTTGGCAGGAATGCCATGGCGTTTTTCCAGCTCGACGATCAGCCCGCTGCGGTGCCAGTCGGCGACCACCTCGTCGAGAAAGGCGCGCAGCTGCGGGCGGTTGTTGCGCAGGGTGATCGACCAGTAGGCGAAGTCCTGGCTCGGCAGCTTGATCTCGAAGTCGCGCCAGACATTCGCGCCGTCGCGCTGCAGCAGCACTTCGAAGTAGGTGTCGTAGGCCGCCAGGCCCAGGCAGCGGCCGTCGACCACGGCCTTCTGCGAGTCGATCTCGCCACCGAAGTAGGTGACGAAGTTGATGCCGAAGCGACGCTCGCCGATACGCAGCCAGGAGTTGGTCGGCGACGAGCAGATGCTCTTGCCGCGCAGCGATTCCCAGCTGTCGATGGGCGTCGACTTGAGCGCCAGCACGGTGGTGCCGGAGCGGTAGAAACCAGGCTCGGCGAAGTCCAGCTGCACCTTGCGTTCCGGCGAATAGGAAAGCGTCGAGACCATGAAGTCGCAGCGCCCCTGGCGGACGAATTCGATGCGGTTGGTCGGTGTCACCCGCACCACCTGCAACTCCAGCGAACGCCCCAGACGCTGCTCGAGACGTTGCTGCACATCGACGATCAGGTCGTGAATCATGCCCGCCGGCTTGCCCTGCTCGTCGTAGTAGGCGAACAGCGGGAAGGCCATGGTGGTGCACACCGCCACCCGTCCACGGTCACGGATCTGCTTGAGGCCGTCGACCGGCTCGTCGGCCGCCAGCAGCGGGTTTGCGGTCAGGGCCAGCAGCAGGCTGGCCAGAAGTGCGAAGCGCATGATTCAGCTCCTGCCCTGGAAACGGTTGAGCGGACGCGCCAGGCCGAGCTTCTCGCGCAGCGTGCCGGCGGCGTACTGGTGTTTGAACAGGCCGCGCTCGCGCAGGATCGGCAACACCTGCTCGGCGAACTCGCGCAGGTTGTCGTCCAGGTACAGCGGCTTGAAGTTGAAGCCATCAGCGGCGCCCGACTCGAACCACAGCTGCAGGTCGTCAGCCACCTCCTCGGCCGTGCCGAGCAATACGCGGTGGCCACCGGAACCGGCCACCTGCAGTGCCAACTGGCGAATGCTCAGGCCTTTCTCACGCGCCTGGCGCAGGAACAGCGCCTGCTTGCTGCGGTTGCCGTTGGTCAGCGCCAGCTCGGGCAGCGGGCCGTCGAGGGGATAGGCCGACAGGTCAGTACCGCCAGACAGCGCGGAGAGAAACGACACCGCCACGTCGATATCGATCAGCTCGTTGAGCGCACGCAGCTTGTCCTCGGCTTCGCCGCGGCTGCGCCCGACTATCACCGACAGGCCGGGCATGATCAGTTGCTGCTCCGGCTGGCGACCGAAGGCCGGCAGGCGCGACTTCAGCTCGCGGTAGAAGGCCTGCGCCTGGGCCAGCTCCTGCTGGGTGGTGAACACCACATCGGCGACCCGCGCCGCCAGTTGCAGGCCCTCCTCCGAGGAGCCGGCCTGCACCACCAGCGGATGGCCCTGCGGCGGACGTGGCACGTTGAGCGGCCCGCGTACCGAGAAGTGCCGGCCGCGATGCTCCAGCGGGTGCACCTTGCTGCCATCGAGGTAACGGCCACTGGCCTTGTCACGCGGGAAGGCGTCGTCTTCGAGGCTGTCCCACAGCGCCTTGACCACATCGACGAACTCTTCCGCACGCTGGTAGCGCTCGCCGTGCTCGAAGTGCTGCTCGCGACCGAAATTGCCAGCCTCGGCATCGGTCAGCGAGGTCACCAGGTTCCAGCCGGCGCGACCACCACTGAGGTGATCGAGCGAAGCGAAGCTGCGCGCCACATGAAACGGCTCCTGATAGGAGGTGCTGGCGGTGGCCACCAGGCCGATGTCACGCGTCACCGCCGACAGCGCGGCGAGCAGGGTCAGCGGTTCGAGCCCAGCAGCACCGGAGGAGCGCTCGGCACTGGCCTTGTCACGCCCACCGAAGGCCAGGCGGTCAGCGAAGAACAGCGCATCGAAACCGGCCGCCTCGGCCAGCTCGGCAGTGGCGCGGTCGGCGGCAAAATCCGGGGCGCCGTCGCGCGAGGCCGGGTGGCGCCAGGCGGCGACATGCGCGCCACTGGCCGCAGGGAACAGGAACAGCTTGAGGTGTCGCGGGGAAGAACTCATGGCAGGGCCTCGGGAAATCACAGGCAGTTGTCGAGGAAACGCTGGGTACGCGGGTCTTGCGGGGCGCCGAACAACTGGGCGGGCGGCCCCTGCTCGACGATGCGGCCACGGTCGGTGAAGAACACCCGGTCGGCGATCTCGCGGGCGAACTGCATCTCGTGGGTGACGATCAGGCAGGTCATGCCACTGGCGGCCACATCGCGGATGGTGGTCAGCACCTCCTTGACGGTTTCCGGGTCGAGCGCGGCGGTGACTTCATCGAACATCATCACGTCCGGGCGCATGGCCAGGCTGCGGGCGATGGCCACGCGCTGCTGCTGCCCCCCGGAAAGCTGACCGGGGAAGGCCTCGGCCTTGTCCTCCAGGCGCACCTTGCGCAGCAACTCGCGGGCATATTCACGGGCCTGCGGCAGCGGCTCCTTGAGCACGCTGGTCGGCGCCAGGGTGATGTTGTCCAGCACGTTCAGGTGCGGGAACAGGTTGTAGCTCTGGAAGATCAGGCCGATGCGCCGGCGCAGCGCCAGCAGGTCGACCTGCGGGTCGTCGACGCGAATGCCGCAGACCTCGATCTCGCCAGCCTCGATCGGTGCCAGACCATTGAGGGTACGCAGCAGGGTCGACTTGCCGGAGCCGGACGGACCGATCAGGCAGACGATCTCCGATGGCGCGACCTCCAGCGAAAAGTCGTCGAGCACCGGGTTGCCATTGAAGGATTTGCGGATGCCACGCACCGCGATCTGGGGACTAGTCATGCAGGCTCCACTTGCGTTCCAGCGCCTTGGAGGCACGAGAAATCGGGTAGATGTAGAAGAAGAAAACCAGGAACACGAAGAGGTAGCCGGGCAGCAGCAACTCGGGGCGCGACTCGGCGGCCAGGCGCAGCTGCATGGTGGTCATCAGATCCTCGATGCCCAGCAGGCTGGCCAGGGCGGTGGCCATGGTCACGGTGCAGTAGAGGTTCATCCAGGCCGGCAGCATGCTGCGCAGCGCCTGCGGTAGAACCACCTTGCGCAGGATCTGGCGACGGTCGAGGCCGAGCGAGGCCGCCGCCTCCCACTGCGCCACGGGCACCGACTGGATGCCGCCACGCACCACTTCGGCGGCGTAGCCCGAAGCGGTCAGCGACAGGCCGACGGCGACCTTGATCCAGTCCGGAATCTGGTAGTACTCGCCACCCCACTCCACCTCGAAGGGGATCAGGTACATGATGAAGAAGATCACCACCAGCCACGGCGCATTGCGAAAGAACAGCGTGAACAGCCGCGCCGGCCGTGCCAGCAGAGGCCGCGGCGAGACCTGCAGGGCACCGAGCAGCAGCCCCAGCAGGCTGGCCAGAACGACCGAGACCAGGCCGATCCAGATGTTCACCGCAAAGCCTTGCAACAGCGCCGGCAGCCAACGCCAGAACAGCTGCAGCACGTCGCCATGGCCCTGCAGCCAATGCGCGATCCAGCCCAGCACGGCAAGCGCCAGCAGTTTCGCCGGGGTCGGCCGCAGGTAACCGGCCAGGCCACGCAGGCCGCCAGCGGCACGCTCGAAGGAAGCAACGAAGGTATTCATAGGCCGTGGTACCCCGGCAAGGTCAGGCGGCGCTCGATGGCGCGCATGCCCATCGACACCAGCCCGAGCAGGGTGAAATAGGTGATGAACAGCACGACCATCATTTCCGGCACGTTGAAGTTGTCGCTCCAGATCCGGTTGGCCGCGTAGGTCAGCTCAGGCACGGCGATGGCGTAGGCCACCGAGGTCGCCTTGACCGCCTGCACCAGGCTGTTGCCCACCGACGGCAACGCATTGCGCAGGGCCAGCGGCAGCACCACCTTGCGGAAGGTCTGCGCCGGGTTCAGGCCAAGCGACTGCGCCGCCTCGATGGTCGAGCGCGGCACCGCATCGAGGCTGCCGCGAATCGCCTCCACCTGGTAGGCACCGGCATGAATGCCGAGCACCAGCAGGGCCCAGAAGAAATTCACGATCAACTGGCTCTGCGCGTTGCCGTCGTTCAGCTCGAACGACAGCAGCGCACCCAGGCCGAAGTAGAAGAAAAACAGCTGGATCAGCAGCGGCGTGTTGCGGAATACCTCGACATAGAGAGTGACCAGTTGCCGCGGTAGATCCCAGCGACTGCCCTTCATCCAGGCGCCAAGCACCCCGATCACCAGCGAGATCGCCACGCTCAGCACCGACAGCGCGATGGTCAACGCCAGCCCGAGGAGAAAGCGCTGGCGATCGATAGGATCCCAGAGGATGGTCAGGTTCACGCCCCAGGACGTGAACCAGGCTTGGAGTAGATCCATTACCCGCACCTCACCAGGCGAAGTTCAGCGAGGCGTAGTAGAAGGCCCCGTCAGCCGACAGCGGCGAATAGCTGGTGTACTGGAAGGTACCGGTAGCGTTGTTCTCGGCGCGGGTGCGATCCGGGCGGGCGTCGAACAGATTGTCGGCGCCCACGGTCAGCCGCCAGTTGTCGCTCCAGGAGTAGCTGGCGGACAGGTCGAGCGTCCATTTGGAGGCGAACTTCTGGTCGAGGTTAGGGCTGGTGTTGCTGTAGACCCAGAACGAACCATAGCGGTTGAGCGCGGCGTGCAGATCCAGGTTCAGCGCACTGATCGAGTAGTCGCCGGCGATGATCAGCTTGTGCCGCGGGTTGGTGTCGGTCAGTTGGCCGACCTCGCGCCGCTCCACCAGGCTGATCGGGATGCCGAGCTGACCGAGGATCGCCGGGCTTTCCGCCAGGTCGGTGACCTTGGTGCGGTTGTAGGCGTAGGTCAGCGTGCCCTTGAGGTTGTCGCCGTTGTCCAGGCGCCAGCGGTACTCACCGGTGAGGTCGAGGCCGATGGTGCGGGTGTCGGCGGCGTTGGTCATGTAACGCACGCTCTGGTAGCTGTCGCTGACGATGCCGTTGTCGAGCAGGTACTGGCGGGCCACCGCCGAGGTCACCGGGAAGGCCGAGGACAGGTTGATGCGATCATCGATGGTGATGCGGTAGGCATCGGCGGTCAGCGTCAGGTTGTCGGTCGGACGCAGCACCAGGCCGATGGTCTGACTCTGCGAGGTCTCCGCCTCGAGATCTTCGGCGCCGAGCAGGCGCGCGATATTGGAATCCACGGCGAAGGTGCCGGACTGCACCAGCACCGGGCCGTTGCCCAGATCCTGACTCTGGCTCTGGATGCTCGAATAATGCTGCTGGGTCAGGGTCGGCGCGCGGAAACCGTTGGACAGCGAGCCGCGCAAAGCGATACGCGGGGTGAAGTCATAGCGAGCCGACAACGAACCGGACACCGAATTGCCGAAATCGCTGTAGTTCTCGTGACGGGCCGCCAGCGACAGGGTCAGCTTGTCGGTGACCTTGCCCTCCAGATCCAGATAAGTGGCCAGGCTGTGGCGACTCCAGTCGCCGGCGCTCAGAGGCGAGATGCCTGGCATCGACACCGCACCGGCGCCATACCAGGAAGCGTAGTCACCGGCGCTGATCTCCAGATCCTGCGCCTGGTATTCCAGGCCGACGGACACCGACAGCGGCTCGACCAGGCCCACGTCGAAGGCGCGCGACAGGTTGAGGTTACCGACCCACTGCGAGGACTCGTAGGTGCCGTTGTGGAAGTTGGTCGGCGAGCTGCCCGTCTCGTTGAACAGCCGGGTGTTGACGCTCTTGATGTACGGATCATAGGTGTTGCGTCCCCAGTCCACGGAGGCATCGTAGGCCCACTCGCCAGCCAGCTGGCCACGGGAGCCGAACACCAGCGCCTGATCCTTGATCACCGGGTCGTACTGCGGCAGGTAGCCGTCCGGGAAGTAGGCGGCGACCGCGGCACTGGTCGCCCGCTGGCGGCCGTAGTGGCTCTGCGCGTCACGCCGACTCCAGGTACCGAAGCTGTACAGCTCGACGGCATCGTTGAGGGCATAGCTGGCGTTGAAGGCCAGCTTGCCGCTCTCCAGGGCCGGCGCGCCGACCTTGTTGGTGACCTGGCCATAGACGCCATCAGCCTGTGCGCCAGGGGTGATGTCCGCACCGGCACGGTTGGTCGCATCGTTGTGCTGGCCTTCGGCGGACAGCGTCAGCGAACCGGACTCGCCCAGGGCGAAACCGGCGAAGCCCTGCAGCTCACGGCGCGTGCCATCGCCATCGTCGTAGCGGCCGAGGGTGGCGTTGATTCCGCCGCCTTCGCTCTGATCCTTGAGGATGATGTTGATCACCCCGGCAATGGCGTCCGAGCCGTAGCGCGCCGACGCGCCATCGCGCAGCACCTCGACGCGCTCGATGGCCGATACCGGAATCGCCGCCAGGTCGATCGGGTTGGTGCCACGCCCCAGGGCGCCACCGGTATTGAGGAAAGCACCGGCGTTGCGACGCTTGCCATTGACCAGCACCAGCGCCTGATCCGGCGCCAGGCCACGCATGACCAGCGGGCGCACCGCCTCGCCACCGACGGTATTGTGCGGCCGCGGCACGCTGACCGAGGCCAGCAGCTTGTTCAGCGCACCGGCCAGATCGCTGGTGCCCTGGTTGCTCAGTTGTTCGCCACTGATGACATCGATGGGCTGCACGGCGTCGGCAGCCTGGCGGCCACTCACGCGAGTACCGGTGACGACGACGGTGGAGAGCTTGTCGGCGCCATCGGCGGCAAAGGCCGGAGCCGGGAAAGGAAAGGCGAGACTCGCCAGGCCAAGAACGGGAAATGCACGCAAAGCAAAGAAGGAAGATGTTCTTCTCATGATGTTGGCTCGATCGCTGGATGGTTCACAAAGTCAACCGCGATCTGCCGACAGGTACGCGATAGCGAAAAAATGCAGCCTTATTCCTTGGCGGGAGCGCAATGCGCCTCTAGAATCCAAAGCAACTTCGCTATTTGCCTCGGGCTGATAGCACTTTAAGGAAATTAAAAAACATTAGAAATAGTTTTTAGTTATATAAATATTCATCAAAGGGAAGACAGCAGCCGATGAGAACCCCTAAAGAGGAATTGAATTTCGCTATAGCGAAATCAGCCAATGATTCCTCCCCGGCAGACGACTTCGTCGAACGCCTGAAAACCCTGTGCAATCGGGCCGGCAATGCCAGCGCACTGGCGAAGAAGGCGGGCATTTCCAACAGCGGCCTGAGCCGTTACCTCAATGGCGGCGATCCTTCGCGCAAGGTGCTGGTCAGCCTGGCGCAGGCGACGGGCGTCAGCCTGCAGTGGCTGGCCACTGGCGAAGGCCCCATGGAGAAAAGCCAGGAAGGCAGCCGCCCCAGTTCGCTGACCCTGCTGCCCTGGCTGGGAGAGGAAGAGTCGGCCCAGAAAGAAGTGGTGGCCACGCGCAAGACCACCCTCACCTCGCAGGCCTTCTGTCGCCACTGGCTGGGCAGCAATGGGCTGGACAGCAAGGCGCTGGCGGCCATGCAGATTCGCGGAGACAGCATGTCGCCGACCATTCGCGATGGCGACATCGTGCTGATCGACATCAATGCCCGCGACATCCAGGACGACAAGGTCTACGTGATTCAGGACGCCGGCAATACCCTGGTCAGGCGCCTGCAGCTGGAACCCGGTGGCAAGGTACGCACGCTGTGCGACAACCCCTCGCACCGCGAATTCGAGATCGACCGCGAGCAGCTGGAAATCGTCGGCCGCCTGGTGTGGCGAGGTGCCCTGCTGTGAACGCACTCACCATCGAGCTGATTCCTACCACCGTCGAGCAGTTGCCGCTGATCCGCAACCTCTACCAGTTCTATTCCTACGACAGTTCCGACTGGGAACAGGAAGACGTCGAAACGGATGGCCGTTTCTACATCCACGAGGAACATCTGCAACGCTACTGGCAGGAGCCAGGCTGGAGTGCCAGCCTGATCCTGGCCGATGGTTTCATTGCCGGCTTCCTGCTGGTGGAACGCAGCGAGCTACCCGAGATCGATGCCCCGGAGTTCGCCGATCTGTTCATTCTCAAACGCTACCGCCGTCAGGGTATTGGCCGCGCCCTGGTACAACAGGCGATGGGCGATGGCAGTACCTGGCTGGTGCGTTTCTACCGCCAGGACGACGTGGCCCTGGCCTTCTGGCAGAAACTGATGGGCGAGTTACCGAGACCACCAAGGGCCGTCTGGACGGAAGATGAGGCGGACGGATTGCTGACCTATCTGATCAACCCGCCCGTGCATTGAGGCTTATCGGCTCGCATGGTGTAGCCCGGATGAAATCCGCGAAAACCGGTGCGCACCGATAGTGATCTCGTAGGGTGCGCCGCGCGCACCGTGTTATGCCGAGCGATCAACCACGACAGCCATTGCCACAACCACAGCACTGGCCCGCAGCCCGTTTGAGCTGACGCGCCAGTTCGTCCTTGAGCGCGACGCGGCTGAGTTTTAGAGCACTGAGGGTGACGTCATCGAGCAACTCGATACCGTCTTCGATACGACAGATGCGCTTGTCCAGGGCTTCGTATTCTTCGGCCTGGCGCGAGAACTGCTCATCGCTATGACGCAAGCGCTGCAGCTCGCTGCGGTGTTCGGGAAAATCGTGAACCAATGGGTGATGGTCGACGTGCATGGCGGAGCCTCTGACAAGGAAGATGACTCCAGCCTAGCGCCACACGTCGACCGTTCAGTTGATCAGGATCAAGCACTGCCCGCCTTGCGCAGCAGCTCGGCAATCTCATCCTTGAGCCCCACCCTCTGCAGCTTGAGCCCTTGCAGAGTCAGGTCATCGGCCGCCTCCCGTCCGTCCTCTATCTCGTAGATGCGCTTGTCCAGCGCCTCGTACTCGCCAGCCAGGCGAGGAAAGTGCGGGTCACTTTGCATCAGCTTGCGCATGACCTCGCCTTGCTGGGGGAATTCGCGGGTCAGGGGATGATGTTCGAGCGGCATGAAAGAACCTCCTGCGGAAGAAACCTCCCATCAGCCTAGCTCAGTTAGTGCCATGCGGGTCGTCCGCGACGACCCGCGCCCGCTTCATACCGTCAGCGGCACCAGCAACACCTTGCTGACCCGGCGATCCTTCACCTCGGTCACGGTCAGGCGCCAGTCGGCATGCTCCAACTGGTCGCCGATCACCGGCAGGCGGTCGAGCAGGCTCATGGCCAGGCCGGCAACCGTCTGGTAGTCCTCGCTCGCGGCGGCGGCAAAGCCCAGTCGCTCACGCAACACGGCCAGGTTCAGCGCACCGTTGACCCGCCAGCCACCGTCGACCTGTTCGATCTCCGGACCGTCCACTTCGCTGGCGTCTGGCAGCTCACCAGCAATCGCCTCGAGGATATCGGTCAGCGTCAACAGGCCTTCGAAACCACCAAACTCGTTGACCACGAAAGCCACGTGGGTCGAGGCCTGGCGCATCTGTTCCAGCGCGCTGAGCACCGATACGCTCTCCGGCAGGTTGATCGGCGCCCGCACCAGGCTTTCGATGTCCGGCTGCTCGCCCTTGAGCAGTTCCTTGAACAATTCCTTCTTGTGGATGTAGCCCAGCGGCTCCTCGGGCTTCGAGGCACGCACCACCACCAGGCGCGAGTGCGGCGAGTCCAGGAGCGCCTGGTGGATCTTCTCCGCAGGGGCATCGATATCGATGCGGTCGACTTCCATACGGTCGGTCATGGCCTTGCGGATCGACTGCTCAGCCAGGCCCAGCACGCCACGGATCATCACCCGCTCGCGACGGTCGAACAGCGCCTGCTCACCCGGTTCACCACCGATCATATCGGCGATGTCCTCACCGACCTCGTCAGCCTCGACCTTGCCGCCAAGCAGGCGCAGTACCGCATGCGCGGTGCGCTCACGCAGGCCTCGCTCGCCCTGCAGGCTGCGCTTGCGGCGCGAACGAGCGACCTGGTTGAACACCTCGATGAGGATCGAGAAACCGATGGCGGCGTACAGGTAGCCCTTCGGAATATGGAAGCCCAGGCCTTCGGCGGTCAGGCTGAAGCCGATCATCATCAAGAAGCCCAGGCACAGCATGATCACCGTCGGGCGCGCGTTGACGAAAGCGGTCAGCGGCTTGCTGGCGACGATCATCAGACCAATGGAGATGATCACCGCGATCATCATCACTTCCAGGTGCTCAACCATGCCGACGGCGGTGATCACCGCGTCGAGGGAGAACACCGCGTCTAGCACGATGATCTGTGCCACCACTGGCCAGAACTTGGCATAGGTACGCGCGCCACCCGGCTGGTGGGTGCGCCCTTCCAGGCGTTCGTGCAGCTCCATGGTGGCCTTGAACAGCAGGAACACACCACCGAACAGCATGATCAGATCACGCCCGGAGAAGGTCTTGCCGAACACCTCGACCAGCGGATCGGTCAGCGTTACCAGCCAGGCCATGCTGGCCAGCAGACCGAGGCGCATGATCAATGCCAGGCTCAGGCCGATCACCCGCGCACGGTCACGCTGCTCGGGCGGCAGCTTGTCGGCGAGAATGGCGATGAACACCAGGTTGTCGATGCCCAGGACGATTTCCAGGACGATCAGGGTCAACAGGCCTAACCAGGCCGTCGGATCAGCGATCCATTCCATTTAGCGTGCAGCTCTCTCTAGGGGAAAACGAAGACAGCCGAAAGCATCGCGCAAGCCTGATACAGGCGCGTGAGTTTTCGACTGGCGGAAAGAATATGCAGCACGGTGCTGCAAGAAGAATCGACGCCGAGTGGCGCCCTCTCTGTGATGTGTCGCCCCCAACCATACTGGCGAGGGCGATCGACTACTGTCGCTGTCCATGAAGACCGAACGATGAAAAACAGACCGCCGAATGTACTGGAGCGCAGGTCACATCGAAAGTCGCCATTTTGTTACAAGTTCTTACCAGTAATTCTCGACAGCGACCTGACCTGGCCGACGCGTCAGGCTCAGATTCAGGCCACGGGCTTTCAGGCGCTGGCGAGTGTCATCGATCATTTGCGGGTTGCCGCAGATCATCACCCGCGAGTGCTCGGGCGTCAGTGACAGCCCGGCGGCACGCTCCAGCTCACCATTGTCGAGCAGTTCAGTGATACGTGCATTGAGGCAACCCGGCACCTGCTCGCGGGTGACCACTGGCAGGTAAGTGAGCTTGTGCGCGAACTCGGCCAGATGCTCCAACTCAGCGAACCCCTTGATCATCGGCTGATAGGCCAGCTCGACGACGTTGCGTGCGCTGTACACCAGCACGATGCGCTCGAAACGCTGCCACACCTCGAAATCCTGCAACATCGACAGGAACGGTGCGATGCCGGTGCCACTGCCGAGCAACCAGAGGTCGCGGCCGTCGACGAAGCGATCCAGGGTCAGGTAACCGGTGGCCATCTTCTCCACCAGCAGGGTGTCGCCGACGCGCAGACGGCTCAACTCGCTGGTGAACTCGCCGCCGGGCACCACGATGGAGAAGAAATCCAGGTGCTCGTCGTGCGGCGCCGAAACCAGCGAATAGGGGCGCCAGACCACCGAGCCGTCGGCCTTTTCCACACCCAGGCGCACGAACTGCCCGGCACGGAAGCGAAAACCCGCATCGCGCGTGGTGCGCAGGGTGAACAGGCTCGGTGCCAGCGTCTGCACGTCGAGCAGGGTCTGGAGGGTGAACTTGTCATCGCTGACGGTCATGCGAAGCTCCTGGCCGAATGGTGCCCGCAGTGTCGCGCAAAAGCCACGCGACAAAAACCGTCAGATCGCATGGGCATCATCGGTGCTCGCCGCAACAGGATCGCACCCACGCAGAGAGTGGTAGCCCCCGGCTGGGTTCCCGCCTTCGCGGGAATGCCCCCCCACCGTCTCGTCATCCCCGCGCAGGCGGGGATCCAGGTATATCTGGGGAGAGAGCCTTGGCTGATGCTCCATACGCCAAAGCGAGGGAGCCATCAGCGAGTCAGGCGCGACGGGCGAGCAGATCCAGCGCCACGTCGACGATCATGTCTTCCTGGCCGCCGACCATGCGGCGCTTGCCCAGCTCGACGAGGATGTCGAGGGTCTTCAGGCCGTACTTCGCAGCCGCCACTTCGGCATGCCGCAGGAAGCTGGAATACACACCGGCGTATCCGAGGCCGAGGGTTTCCCGGTCGACCCGCACCGGGCGATCCTGCAGCGGGCGCACCAGATCGTCGGCAGCGTCCATCAGCTTGTAGAGGTCGGTGCCATGGTTCCAGCCCATGCGTTCGGCGGCGGCTATGAACACCTCCAGCGGCGCGTTGCCGGCACCGGCGCCCATGCCAGCCAGGCTGGCGTCGACACGATCACAGCCCTCCTCCACCGCGACGATGGAGTTGGCCACGCCCAGGCTCAAGTTGTGGTGGGCGTGCATGCCGGTCTGGGTTTCCGGGTTCAGCGTCGCCTTGAACGCGCGCATGCGGTCGCGGATGTCATTCATGTTCATCGCGCCGCCGGAGTCGGCCATGTAGATGCACTGCGCGCCGTAGCTCTCCATCAGCTTGCCCTGACGCGCCAGCTCCTCGGCCGGGATCATATGACTCATCATCAGAAAGCCCACGGTGTCCATGCCCAGGCTGCGTGCGTATTCGATGTGCTGCTTCGACACATCCGCCTCGGTGCAGTGAGTGGCCACGCGCACGGTACGGGCGCCGGCGTCATAGGCGGCCTTGAGGTCGTGCACGGTGCCGATGCCCGGCAGCAGCAACACGGCGATGCGCGCGTGCTCGATGACGTCGGCAGCGGCTTCGATCCACTCCAGGTCGCTGTGCGCACCGAAGCCATAGTTGAAGCTGGAGCCCTGCAGGCCGTCGCCGTGGGTGACTTCGATGGAGTCGACCCTGGCCTGATCCAGCGCGCGGGCGATGTCCTGCACGTTCTGGATCGAGTACTGGTGGCGAATCGCGTGGCTGCCGTCGCGCAGGGTCACGTCGGAGATAAAGAGTTTCTTGCTCATGCCGAGGCTCCCATCGACTGTGCCATGCGCTCGGCGGTGGCCAGCGCGGCGGAGGTCATGATGTCGAGGTTGCCGGCGTAGGCCGGCAGGTAATGGGCGGCGCCTTCCACTTCGAGGAAGATCGAGGTCTTCAGGCCGCTGAAACGACCGTGGCCGGGAATGTTCAGCGGCGCCGACTCGGGGATCACATCGAACTGCACCTGCTGCTTGAGGCGGTAGCCCGGCACGTAGGCCTGCACGGCGGCGGCCATTTCCTCGACGCTGGCGGCAATCTGCGCCTGGTCGGCGGCTTCGCTGAGCACGAACACGGTGTCGCGCATCATCAAAGGCGGCTCGGCCGGGTTCATGATGATGATCGCCTTGCCCTTGGCTGCACCGCCGATCACTTCGATGGCCTTGGAGGTGGTCTCGGTGAATTCGTCGATATTGGCGCGGGTGCCGGGGCCGGCGGACTTGCTGGCGATCGAGGCGATGATCTCGGCGTAGTGCACCTTGGCCACGCGCGAGACTGCCGCGACCATGGGGATGGTCGCCTGGCCACCGCAGGTGACCATGTTGACGTTGAGCTGGGCCAGGTTCTGCTCGAGATTCACCACCGGTACGCAGTACGGGCCGATGGCCGCGGGCGTCAGGTCGATCAGCCGGATGCCCGGCTTGATGCCACGCAGAAAGGCGTCGTTCTTCACGTGGGCACCGGCACTGGTGGCATCGAAGACGAAGTCGATATCGGCGAACACCGGCAGACGGGTCAGGCCTTCGACGCCCTCATGGGTGGTCGCCACGCCCAGGCGCGCGGCACGGGCCAGGCCATCGGAGGCCGGATCGATACCGACCATCGCGCCCATTTCCAGGTGCTTGGCGTTGCGCATCACCTTGATCATCAGATCGGTGCCAATGTTGCCCGAGCCGACGATGGCGACTTTCAGCTTTCTGCTCATGTTGTTGCTCCAAAGGGCAGACGTCCCTGTCCGCCAGAGATCAGGACGTCTGCTCGATCACCACGCTCTGCGGCGCGGGGGTTTTCTTTTCCAGCTTGCGGTAGACGATGTAGGTCAGCAGCACGCCGCTGATCATCACCGCCGAGAGGAAGTACAAGCCCGAGGACAGGGTGCCGGTGTACTCCTTGAGTGCGCCGATACCAAACGGCCCGATATAGCCGCCCAGATTGCCGAACGAGTTGATCAGGGCGATACCTGCCGCGGCACTGGCACCGGTGAGGAAGCGCCCCGGCAGTACCCAGAAGATCGCGGTGACCGAGAACAGGCTGAAGGCGGTCATGCACAGCGCCGCCAGCTGCAGCACCGGCGAACCCAGCCACGCGCTGAGGAACAGACCAGCGGAGCCGAGGATGTAGAGGAAGGTTAGGTGCCCGTAGCGATCGTTGAGGCGGTCGGAGCTACGTGGAATCAGCAGCAGACCGATGATGCCGAAGACGTACGGAATCGCCGAGATGAAACCTGTTGTCAGGTCGCTGCCACCGAACTGGTGTACCAGCGTCGGCAGCCACAGCCCCAGGCCGTAGGTGCTCAGGGTGCTAGGCAGGTAGAGCAGCGCCAGCAGCAACACGCGGCGGTCGGTCAGCGCCTTGAGCGGATTGGTGTGTTCGGTCTGGCCGTATTCCTTGCGATCCTTGTCCAGCTCACCGAGCAGCCAGTTGCGATCTGCCTCGGCCAGCCAGGCGGCGTCTTTCGGCGTATCCGGCAGGATGCGCAGGGTCGGCCAGGCCAGGGCCACGGCCGGCAGGCCGATGACGATGAACAGCCACTGCCAGCCGTGCAGACCGGCGATGCCATCCATGCCCAGCAGGGCGCCCGACAGCGGGCCGGTGACCATCAGCGCGATGGGCTGCGAGAGAATGAAGAAACCCAGCACCTTGCCGCGATGGCGCACCGGGTACCAGCGGGTGATGTAGTACAGCACACCGGGGAAGAAGCCGGCCTCGGCCGCACCGAGCAGAAAGCGCATCACGTAGAAGCTGTACGGCCCGGTGACGAAGGCCATGCCGACGGTGATCAGCCCCCAGGTAATCAGGATGCGGGCGAACCAGCGGCGCGCGCCGAAGCGTTCGAGCAGCAGGTTGCTGGGAACTTCGAAGATGAAGTAGCCGATGAAGAACAGGCCGGCACCAAAGCCATAGGCCAGGTCACTGAGGCCAATATCGGCGTTCATGTGCAGCTTGGCGAAGCCGACAGCGGAGCGGTCGATGAAGGCAACCAGATAAAGCAGGATCAGGAAGGGAATCAACCTGAAGGTAAGCGTGCGAATAATCCGAGCTTCCGCAGTCATGGCGGGTCTCCACATTGTTTTTGTTCTGGATCGTTGTCAGGGCAGGCCACTGCACAGGCACTCGTCGCCTGCCGAGTGGGACGAGACAATATAGTAATACTTTTTAAGGCGCAACGATTTCAAAATCAGTTTTTATGGGTTAGATTCAGCTAACCAAAACAAATTAGTCATACTAATAAGAGTTGACCGCGCCATGACTGATAAGAAGACCACCCTCCGCTCCGCTCAATGGTTCGGCACCGCCGACAAGAACGGCTTCATGTACCGCAGCTGGATGAAGAACCAGGGCATCCCGGATCACGAATTCCGCGGCAAGCCGATCATCGGCATCTGCAACACCTGGTCCGAGCTGACGCCGTGCAACGCACACTTTCGCAAGATCGCTGACCATGTGAAGAAAGGCGTGCTCGAGGCCGGCGGCTTCCCCGTCGAGTTCCCGGTGTTCTCCAGCGGCGAGTCGAACCTGCGCCCCACCGCCATGCTGACGCGCAACCTGGCCAGCATGGATGTCGAGGAAGCCATCCGCGGCAACCCGGTCGACGCCGTGGTGCTGCTCACCGGCTGCGACAAGACCACCCCTGCCCTGCTGATGGGCGCTGCCAGCTGCGACGTGCCGGCCATTGTGGTGACCGGCGGGCCGATGCTCAACGGCAAGCACAAGGGCAAGGACATCGGCTCCGGCACCGTGGTCTGGCAGATGCACGAGGCCTACAAGGCCGGCGAGATCGACCTCAACGAATTTCTCTCGGCCGAAGCCGGCATGTCGCGCTCGGCCGGTACCTGCAACACCATGGGCACCGCCTCGACCATGGCCTGCATGGCCGAAGCGCTGGGCACCTCGCTGCCGCACAACGCCGCCATCCCGGCCGTCGACTCGCGCCGCTACGTGCTGGCACACCTGTCCGGCATGCGCATCGTCGACATGGTTCACGAAGACCTGCGCCTGTCGAAGATCCTCACCAAGGAAGCCTTCGAGAACGCCATTCGCCTCAACGCCGCCATCGGCGGTTCGACCAACGCGGTGATCCACCTCAAGGCCATCGCCGGCCGCATCGGTGTGCAACTCGACCTGGAAGACTGGACGCGCATCGGCAAGGGCACGCCGACCATTGTCGACCTGCAACCGTCGGGGCGATTCCTGATGGAAGAGTTCTACTACGCCGGCGGTCTGCCCGCGGTGATCCGCCGTCTTGGCGAAGCCGGCCTGCTGCCCAACCCGGATGCGCTGACTGCCAACGGCAAGAGCATCTGGAGCAACTGCCAGACCGCGCCGCAGTACAACGACGAAGTCGTGCGCACCCTGGACAACCCACTGATCGCCGACGGCGGCCTGTGCATCCTGCGTGGCAACCTGTCGCCACGCGGCGCGGTGATCAAACCGTCCGCCGCCACCCCGGCGCTGATGCAACACCGTGGCCGGGCCGTGGTGTTCGAGAACTTCGACGACTACAAGGCGCGTATTGCCGATCCGGATCTGGATGTCGACGAAACCTGCGTGCTGGTGCTGAAGAACGCCGGGCCCAAGGGTTACCCCGGCATGGCCGAAGTCGGCAACATGGGTCTGCCGCCCAAGGTGCTGGCCAAGGGCATCACCGACATGGTGCGCATCTCCGACGCGCGCATGAGCGGCACCGCCTACGGCACCGTGGTGCTGCACGTGGCCCCGGAAGCCGCTGCCGGCGGCCCACTGGCGGCGGTACGCAATGGCGATTTCATCGAACTGGATTGCGCCGGCGGCCGCCTGCACTTGGACATCAGCGACGAAGAACTGGCTGGCCGCCTGGCCGATCTGAAGCCCGACACCAGCGCCAAGATCTTCGACAGCGGCTACGCCCGCCTCTACGTCGATCACGTGCTGCAGGCCGACGAAGGCTGCGACTTCGACTTCCTGGTCGGCTGCCGTGGTTCGGACGTACCGCGACACTCGCACTGACGCATCACGATAACCTCCTTGGGGGCCCACTCCGCCCGGGTGATGCTCCCCTTTTTATTCCCGCTCCGCACAGGTACACCGGTGTAGAGCACTCCATCCGGGAGTAGAACGCCAATGACCCGATACCCACCCGCCTCACGCCTGCGCCCAACGCCCCGCCTATGCACCGAAAGGCGCTGATACAAAGCGTACGACGGCGAGCAATGGGCACCAGTCCGAAACGGCGCGGGAGCGATGCTATGATGCGCGGCATTCATTCGGAGCAGCGCCGACTTCATGGATTACCAGACCCCAAAACCGCGCAAGAGCATGCACGCCCGTATCGTTCACGAACTGGGCATGCGTATCGTCTCTGGCCGCTTCAAGCCGGACGAGAAGCTGCCCCTGGAGTCGAGCCTGTGCGAGGAGTATCAGGTCAGTCGTCCGGTACTGCGCGAAGCGACCAAGGTACTGGTCGCCAAGGGTCTGGTGTATTCCAAGCCGCGCGTCGGCACCGTGGTACGCCCACGCAGCGAATGGCACCTGCTCGACCCGGACGTGCTCTACTGGCTGGTGCAGAGCACGCCGCAGAGCGAGTTCTTCAACACCCTGGCCGGGGTACGGCGGATTCTCGAACCGGAGATCGCCGCCATGGCTGCGACCACGGCAACCGAGCAAGACATCGCCGCCATCGAGGATGCCTACCAGCGCATGGAAAAAGCGCAGACGCGCCAGGAAATGCTGCAGCCGGACATCGACTTCCACCGCGCCATCGCCGAAGCCACCCACAACGACCTGCTTGCCTACATGTGCAACATGCTGTCGTTGCCACTGCGCGAATCGATCACCGTCACCAACCTGCGCCCCAACACCCAGGCGCTCAGCCTGCCACGCCACAAGGCGATCCTCACCGCGATCAAGAACCGCGACGCCCTTGGCGCGCGGCATGCCTCGCTGGTGCAACTCGACGACACCCGCCTCGCCCTCGATACCGTGATGAACGAACTGACGCCGCTGTAGCCGGCACCAGCGTCGCGGGCGACCTGATAACAACAAGGAACCCGCAATGACCCTTCACGTACCACTCGCTCCGCGCCGCGAACTGCCGGCCGCCTTCAGCGCAGCCCTCATCGAACTGCTCGGCGAACGCTTCAGCACCGCTGCCGCCGTGCGCGAGCACCACGGCCGTGACGAATCGCTGTACGACCCGATGCCGCCGGATGCCGTGGCCTTCGCCAGCAGCCAGGACGAGATCGTCGCCATCCTCCGCCAGTGCCACGAACACCGCGTGCCGGTGATTCCCTACGGCAGCGGCTCGTCGCTGGAAGGCCATCTGCTGGCGGTGCATGGCGGCCTGAGCCTGGACGTGTCGCAGATGGATCAGGTGCTGGAGTTCCGCCCCGAAGACATGAGCATCACCGTACAGCCGGGCATCACCCGCAAGGCGCTCAACGAATACCTGCGCGCCAGCGGCCTGTTCTTCCCCATCGACCCCGGCGCCGACGCCAGCATCGGCGGCATGTGCGCCACCCGCGCCTCGGGCACCAATGCCGTGCGCTACGGCACCATGCGCGAGAACGTGCTTGGTCTGACCGCCGTGCTGGCCGACGGCCGTGTGCTCAAGGCCGGCTCGCTGGCGAAGAAATCCTCCGCCGGTTATGACCTGGCGCGGCTGCTGGTCGGCAGCGAAGGCACCCTGGGCGTGATCAGCGAGATCACCCTCAAGCTGCACCCGCAGCCGGAAGCCATTTCCGCTGCCGTGTGCAGCTTCGCCTCGGTGCAGGGTGCGGTGCAGACGGTGATCGAAACCATCCAGATGGGCATCCCCGTGGCCCGCGCCGAATTGGTCGATACCCTGGCCATCAGCGCCCTGAATCGCTACTTCAAACTGGAGCTGAATGAAGCGCCGACGCTGTTCCTGGAATTCCACGGCAACGAGGCGAGCGTCGCCGAGCAGGCGCAGAGCGTGCAGGAGCTGGCAGACGGCAACGGTGGCAGCGGCTTCCAGTGGGCGACCCAGCAGGAGGAACGCAACAAGCTGTGGAGCGCCCGGCACAACGCACTGTTCGCTTTCCTGCAGCTCAAGCCAGGCTGCCGCTCGTCATCCACCGATGTCTGCGTGCCGCTGTCGCGCCTGGCCGAGTGCGTGCTCGGCGCGCAGGACGACTTGGCCAGTTCGAGCCTGATCGCCCCGGTGTTTGGCCATGTCGGTGACGGCAACTTCCATGTCTGCCTGCTGCTCGACCCGAACGACGCTGCCGAAGTGGCCGAGTCGGAACGGCTCAATCGCCTGATCGTCGAGCGCGCGCTGGCCGCCGGTGGCACCTGCACCGGCGAACATGGTATCGGCCTGCACAAGATCGACTATCTATTGGAAGAGCACGGCGAGGTGGCCATCGACGTGATGCGTGCGATCAAGCAGGCGCTCGATCCGCACAACCTGATGAATCCCGGCAAGATCTTCCGCTCGGTGGCGTGACCACCGAGCGCCGGTGCGAACTCAGGCGACGGACATGCGGCCGTCGACCTCGCGACGCAGTGCAGCGGCCAGCCAACGGGCAATGTTGTCCACCTGCTCGTCCTGCCCCTGGGCAACGATAAACTGGGTGCCGACACGCAGGGCATAAGCGCCCGGCGTGGTCGGGTCGTTGCAGGTGCCGACCAGAATGCCTTCCTGCTCCAATGCCTTGATCGTCGCCGGAGCATCCAGTGCATTGCTCATCGGCACCAGCACCTGATGGGTGAAGACCTCGCCGGGGTTCGGCGCGATCACCGCCACGTTCAGCTCACGCAACACCCTGGCGAAGGTCTGGCTGGCCGCGCAGACGCGCCGTGCATAGGCGCCGCCATCGGCTTCGGCCTGCTGCAGGGTGACCAGGAAGGACGGCAACTTGCCGGCGTCGTAGTTGGCCAGCAGCGCGCGGTCGATGAAACGCGCCAGGCGCTCGCCATCTTCGGCATGACGACCGGCGATCAGGCTGTGCGGGCGACCCGGCAGGGTCTTGTAGGTGGAGCTGGTGAGGATATCGACGCCCAGCTCCAATGGGTTGGGGAAGGTGCCGCCGGCGATCAGCCCGGACACGTGCGAAGCGTCGAAAATGGTTTTTGCCCCCACTTCGCGAGCGGCAGCTACCACCGGTTCGATGTCGTCAGGGGTAATGATCACCGAGCGACCGAGCATCACCAGCGCAGGGCGCAGCGTGCGCACCTGCTCGGCAGCGGCCAGGGCATCCAGGCGGCAGGCACGGCTGTCGAACGGCAGGTCGGCGACGCGCAGCCCGGCCAGTTCCGGCGTACCACCACGGCGCTGGCTGAGGTGCCCACCATGGGCCGCGGCCGGCGCCAGTAGCAGGTCACCCGGCCGACTGAAGGCGTGGAACACCGCCAGGTTGGCGATGGTGCAACTGGGCAGTCGCGGCTCGGCCCAGGCGGCGCCGAACAGGCTGCAGACGCGCTCGCGCACGGCCACTTCGAGACCAGAGACCAGATCGGTATCCGGCTGTTCCTTGGCGTAGCTCGGCCCCATCGCCGGGTAGGCGCTCAGCTCGACGCTGTAGGCCTGCTGGGCCTCTTCGCTGGGCAGGTTGGCACCGGCATACAGCACCACACGACCGTCACGCAGGGCTGCGCCGCGCGCAGCCGCCATCGCCAGCAATTGCTGTTCGTTGGGCATTTCCATGATTTTCGTCCGGCGTTAGTGAGAGAGAATTTTCGACAGGAATTGCTGGGCGCGATCGGAGCGGGCGTTGATGTCGCCGAAGAACTCCTCCTTCGGGCAGTCTTCGACGATCTGTCCGGCATCCATGAAGATCACCCGGTCGGCGACCTTGCGTGCGAAGCCCATCTCGTGGGTCACGCACATCATGGTCATGCCTTCATGGGCGAGCTGCACCATGACGTCGAGCACTTCGTTGACCATTTCCGGGTCGAGTGCCGAGGTCGGCTCGTCGAACAGCATCACCACCGGATCCATGGCCAGGGCACGGGCGATGGCCACGCGCTGTTGCTGGCCGCCGGAGAGCTGGCCCGGATGCTTGTGCGCATGCTCCTTGAGGCCGACGCGTTCGAGCAGTTGCAGGCCCTTCTTCTCGGCCTCGGCCTTGCTGCGACCGAGCACCTTGATCTGCGCCAGCATCAGGTTCTCCATGATCGACAGGTGCGGGAACAGCTCGAAGTGCTGGAACACCATGCCGACGCGCGAACGCAGCTTGGGCAGATTGGTGTCCTTGGCCGTGACGCTGATGCCATCGACGGTGATTTCACCGCTGTCGATGGGCTCCAGCGCGTTGACCGTCTTGATCAAGGTGGACTTGCCGGAACCGGAAGGCCCGCACACCACCACCACCTCGCCCTTGGCAACGGTGGTCGAGCAGTGCGTCAGCACCTGGAACGAACCGTAGGATTTGCAGACATCGCTGATCGTAATCATGACGAAAGGCCCTTAGCGAATGATGGCGACGCGCTTTTGCAGGCGGCGTACGGCATAGGAGGCGAGCAGGGAGATCACGAAGTAGACGAGCGCGGCGAAGACGTACATCTCCAGCAGGCGACCGTCACGCTGGGCGATCTTCGCCGCGGCGCCGAGGAAATCTGTGATCGAGAGGATGTAGACCAGCGAGGTGTCCTGGAACAGCACGATGGTCTGCGTGAGCATCAGCGGTAGCATGTTGCGCAGCGCCTGCGGCAGCACCACGTAGAACAGGCCCTGGCGATTGGTCAGGCCCAGCGCCATCGACGCCTGGGTCTGGCCCTTGGGCAGCGACTGGATACCGGAGCGGATGATCTCGCAGAAGTAGCAGGCCTCGAACAAGGTGAAGGTGATCACCGACGACCAGAACGGGTCGATGCGCACCGGACGCGGTGCACCGGTGAGCCACTGCACCACGAAGGGCACCATGAAGTAGAACCAGAAGATCACCAGCACCAGCGGCAGCGAGCGCAGCAGGTTGACGTAGCCACCGGCGAACATCGACAGCGCGCGATAACGCGACAGGCGCATGATCGCCAGCAGCGAGCCGAAGAAGATGCCGCCAATGGTGGCGAACAGCGTGAGCGTCAGGGTGAAGCTCATGCCGGTGTAAAACAGATAGGGGAGCGAGTCGACCACCACTCCCAGGTCGAAACTGCCAAACATGTTCAGCTCTCCTTCCGCAGGCCGTAGCCCGGCACAGCGGCCTTGCGCTCGACGGCGCGCATGGCGAAGACGATGATCAGGTTGAGCACCAGATACAGGGTGGTTGCCGCCGTGAAGGCCTCGAAGGTCTGGAAGCTGTTTTCCTGCATCGCACGGGCGCTGCCGGTCAGTTCCATCAGGCCGATGGCCAGGGCAACCGAGGTGTTCTTGGTGCAACTGAGGAATTCGGAGGTGATGGCCGGCACCACGATGCGATAGGCCATCGGCAGCAGCACATAACGGTAGGTCTGCACCAGCGTCAGGCCCATGGCCAGACCGGCCATACGCTGCCCACGGGACAGACTCTCGAGCCCGGCACGCACCACTTCGGCCATACGCGCGGCGTGGTAGCAGCCCAGGCAGATCACCGCCGTGTAGAACGCGGAATTCGGCAACTGCTTGAACCAGCGCCCCAGATCGGGCGGCAACAGTTCCGGCAGCACGAAGTACCAGAGGAACATCTGCACCAGCAGCGGAATGTTGCGAAACAGCTCGACGAAGCCGGTGCCCAGCGCGCGCATCCAGGCCAGCGGCGAGGTCCGTGCGACACCCACCAGCGAGCCGAGCACGATGGCGATGGTGAAGGCGCCGATGGCCGTAGCGACCGTCCAGCAGGCCCCCCAGATCAGCGTCATCAAATAGGTATTGGTGCCATCGAGCGAGGGCTCGAAGAATATCCACCAGTTCCAGTTGTAGCTCATGGCCTAGCCCATCCAGTGCATGTCATTGCCCGGTCGGCGCAGGGCACCGACCGGGTTGGTGTCGCTCGATCAGCGGTACAGCTCGGGATCCGCTTCGTCGGTCGGCTGAGCGATGACTTTCTTCAGTTGGCTGGACATCGGGAAGTTCATGTTGAGGCCGCGTGGCGGAATCGCCTGAACGAACCACTTGTCGTAGATGGCGTTGATCTCGCCGCTGGCGTACAGCTCGTCGAGGGTGGCGTTGACCACTTCCTTGAAGGCCTCGTCGTCGCGACGCAGCATGATGCCGTACGGTTCGATCGACAGCGGCTCGGCGGACATGACGAAGTCATCCGGGTTCTTCGAGGTCGCGGCAGCACCGGCAATCGACACGTCGTCGAAGATCAGCGCCACGGCGCGCTCGGTCTGCAGGGTCAGCATGCCTTCGGCCAGATCCTTGACGCTCAACACATTGAGGCCGAGGTTCTGCGCGGCGTTGATATCACTGATGACCTTGACGCTGGTGGTGCCGGCCAGGGTGACCACGGTCTTGCCCTTGGCATCGGCCATGGTCTCGATCGGCGCGCTCTTCTTGGAGAGGATGCGCACGCCGGCCACGAAATAGGTGTTGGAGAAACTCACCTGACGCTGACGCTCGGCGTTGTTGGTGGTGGTACCGCACTCCATGTCGATGGTGCCGTTGGCCAGCAGCGGCATGCGCGTGGCACCGGTAACCGGCAGATAGCTGACCTTCAGCTCCGGCTCGTCAAGCTTGAGCTTGATGGCCTCGACGACTTTCGCGCACAGATCCATGGCATAGCCAATCGGACGCTGCTGATCGTCGTAGTAGGAGAACGGTACCGCGCCATCACGGTGACCAACGCTGATCTCCCCCAGCTCGGCAATCTTCGCCAGTGTGCCTTCCTGTGCCGACACTCCCGCTGCTGCGAACATCAGCATCATCGACGAAGCCGCAAGAATCTTCTTCATGGTTTTGCCCCCTGTTTTGTTATCGCGCAACGACTCCCTTTCATGGGGGCCGGCGTGCCCTAGCAAGCATCGCCAGGCCACTCTGCGGGACTGCAATCGGCATCGTCAACAAAAAAGAATAATAAATAATGAATTCATTTTAATTGCACGAAGTTGGGGCGATTTTCCGAGGCGATGCTCGTTATTGGACGCAGATCCGCTGAAACGCTGAACGATGAAACCAGCAAGGCAATGCGCCGCTAGCCTGGCTGTGTACTGACGAGTTCGTCGATGGAATGGCGCACCGTGCGCGCGGTGTTCATCACGTGCTGACGCATGATCTTGCCGAGCTGGCTGGCATCGCGTGCTTTCAGGGCCTGGAGGATTTTCTCGTGATCGCTGACGGCCTCTTTCCAGTCCCCCGGCGCCTGACGCACGGTATGCCGGATATTGCGAATGCGCAGTTCGAGATTGCGGTACAGCGCCAGCAGCGAGGCATTGTCGGCCGCCTCGAAAATGGCGAAGTGGATGGCGCGATTGAGCCGCGAGTACTCCATTGCACGTGACGCCTGATAGGCCTCGATCATGTCCTCGTGCATCTGCCGAATAGCGTCGAACTGTGCATCGCTGATCTTCTCGCAAGCCATTTCACCAGCCAGCGCCTCGATGCTGGCGATGATCGGAAACAGCTCCTGCAATTCCTCGTCGGTGATGGTGACCACCCGCGCGCCACGCTGCGGCAGCAATTCGATCATGCCTTCGGCCGCCAGCGCCTTGAGTGCTTCGCGCAGCGGCGTGCGGGAGATGTCGAAGCGCTCGCACAGCGCCTTCTCCGGTATTTTCTGCCCTGGCTCCAGCTCACCGCTGACGATCAACTCACGCAGGTGATCGACGATCTCGCTGTGCAGCGTCCGGCGGCGAATCGGTTTTGCTTCAGAAACGCTCAATCTTGTCTCTCGCTCATGCTCTCAAATGCCTGGAGGCGCATAACCTGCCAGGCCAACGAGTGAGACTTAGCCATCGGCGCTCGCACTTGTCCAGCAGCACATGTAAGTGCATCCACGAATGTTGGGGTGCAACGACGCCAGCAGCTATGATGCGCCAGCTCCAGACGCCTCCGGAAACTGCCCGACATGCCGCAACTCGTTACCCCCTTCGCCGACCTCGATCTGATTCGCCAGCCGGAGCAGCAGAATGAACCGCTGCAGGCCTTCGACGCGGCCGACGAATACCTGTTGAGCCATCTGCACGAGCAGGGCATCGGGCCAGGCGATCGGGTGCTGGTGCTCAACGATGGCTTCGGTGCCCTCGCCTGCTCGCTGGCCGCTCACTGCCAGGTGACCAGCAGTGGCGATTCGCACCTGGGCCATCTGGCGTTGCAGAAAAACCTGACGCGCAATGGCCTGCCGGCCGAAGCGGTGCGTTTCGTGCCGGCCAGCGAAACGGCGCAAGGGCCATTCGACTGGGTGCTGATTCGCGTGCCCAAGACCCTGGCGCTGCTGGAGGAGCAACTGATTCGCCTGCATGGCCAGTTGGCGCCTGACGCCCGCGTGGTGGCCGGGGCAATGATCAAGCACCTGCCACGCGCCGCCGGCGATCTGCTGGAAAAGTACATTGGCCCGGTTCAGGCCTCGCTGGCGGTAAAGAAAGCCCGCCTGCTGACGGCCACAGCGCAGACGAAAGCAGCACCGGTATCGCCCTACCCCACCCGCTATACGCTTGATAAACCCTCGATCGAACTGATCAACCACGCCAACGTGTTCTGCCGCGATGGCCTGGATATCGGCACCCGCGCCTTCCTCCCGCACCTGCCACGCCACCTCGGCCGCATCCGCGTCGCCGATCTCGGTTGCGGCAACGGCGTACTGGGTATCGCCTACGCCCTGGGCAGCCCGCAGGCGGAGCTGACCCTGGTCGACGAGTCGTACATGGCCGTGCAATCGGCGCGCGAAAACTGGCAGACAGCCCTGGGCGAACGCGCCGTTGAGATTCGTGCCGGCGACGGCCTGGCCGAGCAAGCCGCCGACTCGCTGGATCTGGTGCTGTGCAATCCACCGTTCCACCAGCAGCAGGTGGTCGGCGACTTCCTCGCCTGGCGCATGTTCCAGCAGGCTCGCGCCGCACTGGTCACCGGCGGCGAACTGTGGATCGTCGGCAACCGCCACCTGGGCTATCACGCCAAGCTCAAACGCCTGTTCAGAGGCGTCGAGCAGGTGGCGGCAACCCCGAAGTTCGTGGTGCTCAAGGCAAGCAAGTAACGCAGCGAACGACCTACAAGGTCAGGGTAAACCGCGAGAACAACGCCCCGGGCAGCGCCATCGAGCCCGTTTGCCTCGCGCCGTAGGTGCCACCGGGCAGCAGCAGTTCGGGCTCGCGGGTCAGGGCCTCGAGTTGCGGGCCGAGGAAGTCGAACAGCGAGTCATCGAAGCGCATCGTGTTTACCGGCGCCTGGATCTGTCCGTCTTCGACCCAGAAAGTGGCGAAACGGGTCATACCGGTCAGACGCCCAGCCGGCAGGTCGGAGAAATTGCCGTACCACAGGTTGCCGATATACAGGCCCGTACCGAGCCGTTGCAGCACGTCCTGCTCGTTCAACTCGCCGCCGTGCATGCGCAGGGACAAGGGGTATTCACCACTGCAGGCGCCATTGGCGATCAGGCCATACTCGGCGGCGCTACGCGAGCTGACCAGGCGTTCGCCAGGCAGACCCTGACTGATCAAACGCAGCGGATGACGCGGGCCTTCAGGGGTGAAGGCCGGTGCCAGGCCACCTTCGATGCGCTCCTCCATCGTCACCTGCGGACTGAGTTCGGCCTTGCCATTGAACAGGCGTTGCAGCGGACTGCCGCCGGAGGCCAGAGCCTGGGCGCCGAAGCCCCAGCAGAACAGGCTGACCAGTTCCTCAAGCGCCGCCGGTGCCAGATAAGCGCGATAGGCGCCCGGCTGCAGAGCCTTCGCCGGACGGCCAAGGAACTCCAGCTGTTGCCGCGCGACATCCAGCTTGCGGGCGAACGCCTGCATGTCCCACTGCTCGCCGGCATAAGCGCTCTTCACGGCCTGACCGTTGCCATGGAACAGGCTGAATTCGAGGTTGAAACTGCTCGCGGCGTACCAGCCGAACGCACCCCAGGAGCTGGCGAAGCCCTGATACTGCGGCCCGACAGCGAGAAAGCCGACCAGATCCAGGCCACGGCCCACACTGACGATCTGCGCGGCCATGGCCGCCGAATCCAACGGCTCGCCTGCGGCAGCCAGCTCGCTGCGCCAGGCCTCGCGGTTCAGGCGCAGATAAGGATCGTCAGCGAGCGTCGGCAGGGTCAGGCGCAAACGCTGCAAGCTCTGCTGCATTCGCGTCCGGTCTTCTTCGAGCACACCACTGAGCGCCAGCTTGCTCTCGGCATGACGCTGGCCCTGGTACAGCGACAGCGTGGCGTAGACCTGCTGCACCTGCCCGGCCTGGCGTACCTGCCCCTGATTGAAACGGATGAAACTGGACACCTCGGCCGTGTAGGCCAGGGTGAATCCTTCCTCGCCACCGACCTGCCCCTGCAGGTAAACCAGCAACTCGCTGAAATGCTGACGTGCGTCCATCAGGCGGCCCCTCCGAATACGTCGATATCGGCGAATACGCAGGCCGGCGAGGCATGCCCTACACGAATCACCTGATTGGGCTCGCCCTTGCCGCAGTACGGCGTGCCCAATATCTCGAAGGTACTGGCATCGCCCACCGCACGCAGATTGCGCCAGAACTGAGCGGAAATGCCGCGGTAGTTGGGGTTCTTCACCACGCCCTTGAGTTCGCCATTCTCGATCAGTTGCCCCCACTCGCAGCCGAACTGGAATTTGTTGCGCGCATCATCGATCGACCAGGAGCGGTTGTTGCTCATCAGGATGCCGTGCTCGATACCGCCGACCAGCTCGGCCAGATTCTGCTCGCCCGGCTCCAGGTTGAGGTTGGCCATGCGGTCGATGGGGGGCCGGTTCCAGCTGCATGCGCGGCAGTTGGCCACACCCGGCAGGCCGCTGCGCCATTGCGACAACGCACCGCCGAGTGGACGCTGGAGGATGCCGTCGCGGATCAGTAGCTGGCGTTCGGCCGGCGTGCCGTCATCGTCATGGCGATAGCTGGACAACTCTCCCGGCACATCCGGATCGAAACTGACGTTGAGCAGCGGCGAGCCATAGCGGTAATGACCGAAATCCTCCTGGCGAATGAAGCTGGTACCGGCGAAATTGCGCTCGTCACCCAGGATGCGATCCAGCTCCAGTGGGTGACCGATGGACTCGTGAATCTGCAGGATCATCTGATCGGGCATCAGCAACAGGTCGCGCGAACCGTTCGGCGTGTTGGGCGCCAGCAGCAGTTGCAGCGCCTCATCGGCGATACGTGCGGCGCTGCCGATCACCCCCAATTGCTGCAGAACCTCGGCGCCGCCCTGGCGCGCCATATGGCTGCCACCGAAGCTGCGGCTCTGACTGTCATGCTCGTCGCTGGCGGTGACGCCAACCTGCGGGAAAACATAGCGCTGGGCACGGCGCAATCGCGCGCCGGCGCTGTTGAGGTAGATCTGCTCATGGCAGGTGAAGGTCAGCCCGACATGGCTGTCCACCAGGCGCGCGTCACGGGGGATCAGCGCCGACTCCGCCATCAGAAGCTCGAACCAGTGCGCAGCGCCTGCCAGCGGCTGCTCGTATCCGGGCATCACGTCATCGCTCTGCTCGGTGGGCTGCGGCAGGCTGCCGAGATTCAGCAGATGATGTCCAGCCAAGGCTCGGGCCATCTGTTCGGCCCGCTCCAGCGCCGCCTGCAGGCCGGCCTGGCTAAGATCGCTGGTTGCCGCATACGCCTCGACGCCGGCGATGCGCACGCTGAGCATGGCACCTGCATCGTCGACGAAGGACGGCGCCTGCGCGACCCGCCGGCGCACCCAGTAGGACTCCCGACTCTCCTGCACATGGCGCAGCGACCAGCAGTCGGCAGTGGATTTCAGCGCGGAGAAGCGGCGTTCTAGGGTTTCACTGATGGCAAACATGGAATCCCCTTTGAATGGCGGCAAAGGGGACAGTCTAACAATCCTGCAAGCGGCACGTGACCAAGTGACAGAGGCTATTGCGTGTCAGCCGCAACGCCTGAAACTCAGGCAGGCAGAAGCCCGGCCTTCCGATAACCATCCAGAAGCGAGTCAAACAAGGCGATATCGGCACGGCTGCGGGCCATGAGCTGGGCACCTGCAACGGCAGCAAAAATAGCGTTTGCTCGTTCCTCGCACGCTGTCGGGTCGCCGAGCCCGGCCGCAAGCAGAATCTTGGAAAGCCAGGCCACGTTCACGCTGGCAAACTCCTGCACCTCGCTCTTCACCTGCGAGGGAAGGTCTTCATACTCTGCGGCCATGAAGCTGCAAAGGCATAACCTGTTTCCGCTCTCGAGCGACCGTCGAAAAATCGAGGGGTATCGCTGTAGGCATTCAAGTGGGCTGTCAGTCCCTGCCAGCATCGCCTGCAGTTCGGCCGCAGTGTCTTCCCAGTAGCGCCTGGCTACCGCAGAACCGAGATCGGCCTTGCTGGGAAAGTGGTAGTAGATACTCGCGCTCTTGATACCAACTGCAGCCGCCAGATCACGGAAATTCAGCCCACTGTAGCCATGAGACTGTGCCGCCTGCTTGGCAGCCGCCAGGATGGCCTCTTTTGCGTTTGCACTCACGGCATAACCTCACCGGTTAGAAGATGACCGGAATGCTAACCGCAACCCACCAACCTGCCAACTGATAGATAGGCATTGACAGCAAGCAGATAGTGCTTACAAATATATCTACCAACTGATAGATAGGTATCTGCATGAACACTTCCCACCACCACACCGACGCCCGCCAATTGCCGATGAAAATCTACGACTGGTACAACGGCCCCTACCCGGCGCGAGTTCGCATAGCACTCGCAGAGAAAGGTCTTCTGCCAGAGGTTGATTTCGTGTCGATCAACCTCTGGAAAGGTGAGCACAAGACGTCTGAATTTCTCGAAATAAACTACTCGGGCACGCTTCCGGTCTTGGAGCTGGAGGACGGCACCCGCATCGCGGAATGCACAGCTATCACTCAGTATCTGGACGACCTGGATGGTTCACCCACACTGACCGGCAGAACCGCCGTTGAAAAAGGCCTGGTTCACATGATGACCAAGCGCGCCGAGATCGAGTTTCTCGATGCCGTAAGTGTGTACTTTCACCATGCCACACCAGGCCTGGGCCCACACGTCGAGCTTTATCAGAATGAGGAATGGGGCCTGCGCATGCGCGACAAGGCTTTACGAGGCATGCGCTATTTCAATGACATATTGAAGACCCAGCCATTCGTTGCCGGGACGTCGTTTTCCATGGCGGATATCGCCGTGATTGGCGGCATGATCTTCTCGACGCTCGTGGAGCTATCGATCCCCGAGGAGTGCGAAACGCTTCGCGAATGGTACGCCCGGATGCAAAAGCGTCCCAGCGTAGTGGCGTGGGCCGCAATGGTTGAACAAGGCGAGCCATTAGGCTGATGGTTGCAGGCGACGCACCTCATTGCCGAAGGATGGCCTGAGGTACGCAGCATGCAGCGCGGACAGACAACGCGGGCTTGTCCAACGCCCACCATCGTGCACAGCCCATGGCGAACGTTGGCCACATACGGTGGATGAACACCGTACCCGCTGGTGACGTGGTGCTACGGCGTCCCCAGCCCCGCCGCGCTCATGAACTGGCGCAGCAGCCAGGCCACCACGCCCAGGGCCGTCACGCTGCAGGCCCAGATCAACACCAGCCAGCCCAGGCGCTGCCACAACGGCTTTTTCTCTTGCTCGATCTTGGTCATATCGTCTCTCTCAAAACCTGAGTCAAAGCCTCGCGAGCTAGCGCCATGCAAGGCAAAAGCAGGCGAGGACGCGGAGTGTACGAGCAGTACATGAGCAGACCGAGCCTGCTTTTAACGCTGTAGGGCCGACGCGCAGCAGGCTTTGGCCAGGTTTTCAGTGGTAGCCATCATCCTGAGTCACCTTGCCGCGGAACACGTAGTAGCTCCAGGCGGTGTACATCAGGATGAAGGGGATGATGAACAGCGCACCGACCAGCATGAAACCCTGGCTCTGCGGTGGCGCAGCAGCGTCCCAGATGCTGATCGACGGCGGGATGACGTTCGGCCACAGGCTGATGCCCAGGCCGCTGTAGCCGAGGAAGATCAGCGCCAGAGTGAGCAGGAACGGTGAATAGTTGGCGTTGTTGGCCACGGCCCGCAGCAGTGCCCAGGTGCACAGCAGCACCAGAACCGGAACCGGCATGAACCAGAACAGGTTGGGCAGGCTGAACCAGCGCTCGGCGATGTCCGGGTGCGCCAGCGGCGTCCACAGGCTGACGATGCCGGTCACGGCCAGTACCACGAAGATCAGCGGCCGACCGAGGTCATGCATCTGCTGCTGCAGACGGCCTTCGGTCTTCATGATCAGCCAGGTGCAGCCGAGCAATGCATAGGCGGCGATCAGCGCCAGGCCGCAGAACACCGAGAACGGTGTCAACCAGTCGAAGGCGCCGCCGGCAAATCGGCGGTTCACCACTTCGAAGCCATCGATATATGCCCCCAGCGCGACACCTTGAAAAAAGGTCGCGGTCAGCGAGCCGCCGATGAACGCCTTGTCCCACAGGTGACGCTTGTGTGCCTTGGCCTTGAAGCGGAACTCGAAAGCCACGCCTCGGAAGATCAGCCCCAGCAGCATCAGGATCAGCGGCAGGTACAGCGCATCGAGTACCACCGCATAGGCCAGCGGGAAGGCGCCGAACAGCGCTGCGCCGCCAAGCACCAGCCAGGTTTCGTTACCGTCCCAGACCGGCGCCACGGTGTTCATCATCACATCGCGCTCGCCTTCGTCCTTGACGAAGGGAAAGAGGATGCCGATGCCCAGGTCGAAGCCGTCCATCACCACGTACATCATCACGCCGAAGGCAATGATCACCGCCCAGATCAGCGAAAGATCGATACCCATGCTCAGTTCCTCCCTTCCAGCGTATCGGTTTCGCCATCGTCCAGGCCCTCTTCGGCCGCAGACAGTGGCCGCGCCGGGGTACGCGCCTGACCAGGCCCGCCTTGCGAGGTTTCCTTGCCTTCGTCGATCTTCGGCCCCTTGCGCACCAGGCGCAGCATGTAGCCGATACCGGCGCCGAACAGGGCGAAATAGACCACCACGAACAGCGCCAGGGTAATGCCTAGCTGCGTCGCGCTATGGCCGGAGGATGCATCGGCGGTGCGCATCAGCCCGTGAATGATCCACGGTTGGCGACCGATTTCGGTGGTGTACCAGCCAGCCAGAATGGCGATGATCCCGGACGGGCCCATCCACAACACCAGATGCAGGAAAGGTCGGTAGGTATAAAGCCGGTCACCCCGACGCAGCCAGGTACTCCAGAGGCCGACGAAGATCATCATCAAACCCATGGCGACCATCACGCGGAAGGTCCAGAAGACGATGGTGGAATTGGCGCGATCTTCCGGTGGGAAGTCCTTGAGCGCCGGCACCTGCTTGTCCAGGCTGTGGGTCAGGATCAGGCTGCCGAGTGCCGGGATCTCCACCTTGAAGCGGGTTTCCTCGCGCTGCATGTCTGGCCAGCCGAAGAGGATCAGCGGCGTCGGCTCGTCACCGACGTTCTCCCAGTGTCCCTCGATGGCGGCGATCTTGGCCGGCTGGTACTTGAGGGTATTGAGACCATGCAGGTCACCGATGAACGCCTGGATAGGCGCCACCAGCAGGGCCATCCACAGCGCCATCGAGAGCATCTTGCGGATCGCCGGGTTGTCGCGCCCGCGCAGCAGGTGCCAGGCTGCCGAAGCGCCGACGAAGAAGGCGGTGGCGAGGAACGCCGCCGTGGCCATATGCGCCAGGCGATAAGGGAACGACGGGTTGAACACCACAGCGAACCAGTCCACCGGGATCACCCGGCCGTCGACGATCTCGAAGCCCTGCGGCGTGTGCATCCAGCTGTTGGACGCGAGAATCCAGAAGGTGGAGATCAGCGTGCCGATGGCCACCATCACCGTGGAGAAGAAGTGCAGGCCCGGCCCGACGCGGTTCCAGCCGAACAGCATGACACCGAGGAAACCCGCTTCGAGGAAGAACGCGGTGAGCACCTCGTAGGTCAGCAGCGGCCCGGTGACCGCTCCGGCAAAGTCGGAGAAGGCACTCCAATTGGTACCGAACTGATAGGCCATGACCAGGCCGGAAACCACACCCATGCCGAAGTTGACCGCGAAGATCTTCGACCAGAAGTGGTAGAGATCGCGGTACAGGGTATTTCCGGTCTTCAGCCACAACCCTTCGAGCACGGCCAGGTAGCTGGCAAGACCGATGGTGATGGCCGGAAAGACGATGTGGAAGGAAATGGTGAAGGCAAACTGGATTCGGGCGAGATCAAGCGCCTCTAGGCCGAACATGTCACATCCTCATTCAGGGTTATTTCGGCCCGAGCACGCAAAGCCGATCCATAGACTCCAGGTCTTGGAGTCAAACGAGCTGAAATTGTTCTTATGAAGTGAACCGCAGCCGAGCGGCTGCTAGGTGAAACGTGAAATGCCGTATTGATCTGGATCAATACGCACTAAAAGACTAGCCGCTAAAGGCGCAACTGGCGCTGTGGTGATTTGCCGCGCGACAGGCCACCGCAGCCATAGGGGCACCACCCAAGGGTGGGTTTGCGGCGATGAACGCCGATCCTGTCGATGTAGATGAAAACCGTGCACCGCATAACCCGCCAGGCGATGGTTCGCGTTGCGTCGATGGTGGGTTACGCCGCACCAGGCACAACGAATCGGTCGATAACCGTGACAAGCGGCTAACCCACCCTACAGGAGACTTGCCGTTTTTGACGTCGGCGCTCTCAGGGGGTGCCGCCAGGAACGACATCCAGGCAAAAAAAGAGCGGCCACGCATCACGCGGGCCGCTCGAATCACGGAGTTGCTTACATCGAGTAGTCGCGATGACTTGCGACCACCCGTATTGGATTACCGTTCGAGGATCGCGGTCACACCCTGACCACCTGCAGCGCAGATGGAAATCAGGCCGCGCCCTTCGCCGGCCACCGAAAGCAGCTTGGCCAGGTTGGCGACGATGCGTCCACCAGTGGCCGCGAACGGGTGGCCTGCGGCGAGCGAACTACCCTTGACGTTCATCTTGCTGCGGTCGATGGAACCCAGCGCGTGATCCAGCCCCAGGCGCTCCTTGCAGTAGTCGGCGTCCTCCCAGGCCTTGAGCGTGCACAGCACCTGGGCGGCGAAGGCCTCGTGGATCTCGTAGTAGTCGAAATCCTGCAGGGTCAGGCCGTTGCGCGCCAGCAGACGGGGTACGGCGTACACCGGCGCCATCAGCAAACCTTCCTTGCCCTGGACGAAATCCACCGCGGCCGCCTCGCCATCGCGCAGGTAGGCCAACACCGGCAAGCCGCGCGCCTTGGCCCATTCCTCGCTGGCCAGCAGCACCACCGAGGCACCATCGGTCAGCGGCGTGGAGTTGGCCGCAGTCATTGTGCCGCGCGGCCCACGCTCGAAGCAGGGTTTGAGCGTGGCGAGCTTCTCCGCGCTGATGTCCGGGCGCAGGTTCTGATCGCGGGTGAGGCCGAGAAATGGCGTCAGCAGGTCATCGTGCCAGCCTTCGGTATAGGCCGCTGCCAGCTTCTGGTGACTGGCCAGCGCCAGCTGATCCTGTTCGTCACGCGGGATGGCCCAGCGCTGCGCCATCAGTTCGCAGTGCTCCCCCATCGACAGCCCGGTGCGCGGCTCGCCATTGCGCGGAATGTGCGGCACCAGGTGGCGCGGGCGAATCTTCAGCAGGCTCTTGATCTTGTCGCCGGTGCTCTTGCCGCGGTTGGCCTCCAACAGAATCTGCCGCAGCCCCTCGTTGACGCCGATGGGCGCATCCGAGGTGGTGTCGACACCACCCGCGATGCCGCAGTCGATCTGCCCGAGGGCGATCTTGTTGGCCACCAGAATCGCAGCCTCCAGCCCAGTGCCGCAGGCCTGCTGCAGATCGTAGGCTGGGGTCTCCGGCGCCAGGCGCGAGCCCAGCACGCACTCGCGGGTCAGGTTGAAATCCCGCGAATGCTTGAGTACCGCACCGGCCACCACCTCACCGAGGCGCTCGCCATGCAGGTTGAAGCGTTCCACCAACCCTTCGAGGGCGCTGGTCAGCATCTCCTGGTTGCTCGCCTTGGCGTAGACGGTATTGGAACGGGCGAACGGAATACGGTTGCCGCCTACGATGGCGACCCGGCGCAACTGGGCCATGAGGACTCCTTGCTGGTCGAGAGAGCTGAAAAACCAACGACGAACTACTGCCCGTCAACCGGCTCCTAGATATATGAGACATACACTGTAGCCTTCTGGCCGCACAGGCTAAACCTCAAACAGCCGCGAACATTGGCCGCCTTGCCGGCGCGTGAGGCAACAGAGTCAATTGCGCTTTGCCGACTGCCGCGTACAGTGACACGACTTTCGATTCGCCCGCAGGAGCCTTTCATGTCCGACCGTTACCTCGCCTTCGCCAACTCGTCTACCGGCCGTCGCCTGGTCGGAGCCCTCGGCCTGCCGGCGCCGCTGCGCCTGGAGCGCTGGATGGCCGGCCGGGTAAGGCCGATAGATGGCGCCCTGCTGCTGGGCGGCGAGGGGGATCTGCTCAAGGCCGTGCAACCCTTCGCCAGCAAGCTTACCGATCAGTTGTTCGCCGCCCGTGATGGTCAACTCGACCTGCCACGCTGGACGGCCGAGCATGGCCCCAAGCTCAAGGCCCTGGTCTTCGACGCCAGTCACCTGACCCGTTTCGAACAACTGATCGAGCTGCGTGATTTCTTCCAGCCCGCCTTCAAGGGCCTGGACAAGTGCCCGCGTGTGGTCGTTCTCGGCCGTGCCCCGGAGTCACTGAAAGACCCCATCGCCGCCAGCGTGCAGCGCTCGCTGGAAGGTTTCACCCGCTCGCTGGGCAAGGAGATTCGCCGCGGTGGCAGCGTGCAGTTGCTCTATGTCGGCAAGGGCGGTGATCAGCAACTGGAAGGCGCGCTGCGCTTCTTCCTCTCGCCGAAAAGCGCCTATGTCTCCGGCCAGGTGCTGCGTCTCGGTGCCTACGCCGAACAGGTCAGGGACTGGACGCGCCCATTGGCCGGCAAGAAAGCGCTGGTCACCGGAGCCTCGCGCGGTATCGGCGCGTCCATCGCCGAAGTCCTCGCCCGTGACGGCGCCGAGGTGGTGCTGCTCGACGTGCCGCCCGCTGCCGATGCCTTGCAAGCCCTGGCCGCGCGCCTGGGTGGACGTGCCGTGACCCTGGACATCTGCGCCAACGATGCGCCGCAGCGCCTGGTCGAAGCCCTGCCTGATGGCCTCGACATCGTCGTGCACAACGCCGGCATCACCCGCGACAAGACCCTGGCGAAGATGAGCGATGCGTTCTGGAATTCGGTGATCGACGTCAACCTCAAGGCCCCGCAGGTACTGACCCAGGCGCTGCTGGATGCCGACAAGCTGCACGACAACGGCCGCGTGGTGCTGATCGCCTCGATCAGCGGCATTGCCGGCAACATGGGCCAGACCAACTACGCGGTGAGCAAGGCCGGTGTGATCGGCCTGGCCCAGGCCTGGGCACCAGCGCTGGCGAAGAAAGGCATCAGCATCAACGCTGTGGCGCCCGGTTTCATCGAAACCCAGATGACCGCGGCCATTCCGCTGGGCATCCGCGAGGCCGGCCGGCGCATGAACTCGATGAGCCAGGGCGGCCTGCCGCAGGACGTCGCCGAGGCCGTGGCCTGGTTCGCCCAGCCCGGCTCGGGCGCAGTGACCGCGCAGGTGCTGCGCGTGTGTGGGCAGAGCCTGCTGGGCGCCTGAGGTAGAGGAACTGGTGGGCTAAAGCGGAACGCCGCCCGGCCCACCCTACAACTAGAGTGGAGCTGACTGTAGGGTGGGCCTTAGCCCACCGAATCGGCTCACGTTTTACCGCGCTTGCGAAACTCCACCGGCGTTTCCCCGACCCAGCGTTTGAAAGCGCGGTAGAAGGTGCTCGGCTCGGAGAAGCCGGTGCGCTCGACGATCACTTCGATGCGCTCGTCGGTCTTGAGCAGCAGTTCCTTGGCCAGGCGGCAGCGGTAGTCGGTGATCAGATCATTGAAGCGCACGCCGGCCATGGCCAGGCGTTCACGCAGGCGCCGCGCCGGCATGTTGAGACGACCCGCGACCTGCTCCAGCGTCGCACCGCCATCGACCAGTAGCTCGGCGATCAGCTCACGCACCTGGCGCACCAGATCCAGCCGTTCGACCTCAGCCAGTTGCCGCCGTGCCAGCGACTCGTGCATGCGCAGCAGCTCCGGCGCAGCATGCCGCGACGGCTTGTCCAGCACAGCAGCATCGAACACCAGCACATAAGCGTCGGCACCGAGGCGCGCTGGGCAGCCATAAACGGCCTGGTAGCGTTCCGCCGAGGCGCCCTCTTCGTGCATGAACTGCACTTCCAGCGGCGTGAACTCATCTTCGGTCAGCGCCGAGAACAGGCGAATCACCGCACCCGCCAGCATTTCGGGAAAATGCCGTGGCGTTCCGGGCGACAGCCCGAGCGAGAGCACCGCGCGCTCACCGTCGACATCCAGCCGTGCATTGAGCGTATCGGAGAGCAGGCGCACGTAGCGCAAGGCATGGCGCAGGCCGGCGCCAAAGGTCTCGCTGGAGAGAAACAGATATTCCAGCAGCAGGCCATGGAAGGCTGGCAGGTGCTGGGCCAGAAACAGCCCGACATGCTCCTCGCCGCATTCTTCACTGGCGGCCTTCCAGAACGCTGCCTGGGCGGCATGGGGAAAGCGGCCAGCCGGCAGCCCGCCAGGCGGCAGGCCAACACGCGCCAGCACACGGTCAGGGTCGGCGCCGCTGGCACGCAAGGCATCGATTACCGGGCGCATCAGCGCCACATCGTCGGTCAGATCACGCATGTTTTCCGCTGTTGTTGTTATTCGTGAACCGCGCCATCTTAGGGGCTGCGGGCTACCGCGCGCAAACCGGCGCGGCAGACGGATTGACTGGCCTGCCACGGGGCCAGGCAATACAGCCAATGCATGCGCAGGCCCGGACGCTAAGCTGCTGTCATCGTTTTCTTACCGAGGAGTGTTTCATGGCCACCGAATGGCTCGACCTCAATGCCCCGCCGGCCCTGCCCGGCCTGTTTCTGCGCGCGGCGCTGCGGCGCAAGGTGACCGGCCGCCAGCTGCCGAACCTGGGCCTGCGCTGCCGGGTGGAGGTCGATCCCAGGCATCTGCAACGCTATCGGCAAATCTGCGCCATCGCCGACAGCGCCTACCTGCCTCCGGTCTATCCACACATCCTGGCCTTCGGCCTGCAGATGAAACTGCTCACCGACCGCCGTTTTCCCTTCCCGCTGCTGGGCCTGGTGCACCTGGAAAATCGTATCCGCGTGTTGCGCCCGCTCGGCGGCTTGGGGCCCTTCCAGATCAGCGTACAGGTGGCCGACCTGCAACCCCACGACAAGGGTGCCACCTTCAGCCTGATCACTCGCCTGGAAGATCAGCTCGGCCTGCTCTGGGAAGGTGACAGTCGTATCCTCTGCCGTGCCCTGCGCCTCGACGGCCAGCCACAACCACGTGCCGAACAGCAGCCACTGCAACTGATACCATTGGCCGACTGGGCGGCCCCCGCCAATACCGGCCGCCGTTACGCTCGCGTGGCTGGCGACTACAACCCCATTCACCTTTACGCCGTGACCGCACGCCTGTTCGGCTTCCCCCGCGCCATCGCCCATGGCTTGTGGAACAAGGCGCGCAGCCTTGCGGCGCTGCACGCGCATCTGCCACAGGCAGGTTACGAGGTGGAGGTGCGCTTCCAGAAACCGGTACTGCTGCCGACCCATGTCGCCCTGCAGGCCAGCGAGCCGGCGGCGAGCGGGCAGTTTCGCCTGATCGGCGAGAACGACACGCCGCATATAGCCGGAAGCTGGCAGCCGCTGGAGGCCTGATTTGCACAGTCTGCCCCCTCTCCCATTCATGGGAGAGGGCTGGGGAGAGGGTGGCTCAGGCGGCTCCGGTGTTGTCGGACAGCCCTCTCCCCCGGCCCCTCGGCTTTAGCGTCCTGCGTCGCCCTACCTCCTGCATCCATGCAGTCGTCTCCCGCAAGCGGGAGACGGGAGACAACCCGAAGAAAGCGCAGCTTGCAGCGCGCCTCGTTCGCGCCGAAGCTATGCGGCTCGAAAGGAGCCGCACCATGAACATCGCCGAACTCACCGCCCGCATGCATGCCATTCGCGATCACAACGACTGGCGTCGTTACCAGAGCCCGAAGAACCTGGCCATGGCCGCCAGCGTGGAAATGGCCGAGCTGGTGGAGATCTTCCAGTGGCTGAGCGAAGAGCAGTCCCGCCAGTTGCCTCCGGATCAGCTCGCCCACGCGGGACAGGAAGTGGCCGACGTGGTGCTGTATCTCGTGCAGCTGTGCAGTGAACTGGGCATCGACATGAACCAGGCGGTGCTCGACAAACTCGCCGACAACGAACGACGTTTCCTCAAATGAGCGACCGCCATTTCGATGAGCTGGCGACCCGTTTCGCCGAGAAGATCTATGGCGGCGCCAAAGGCGCCATCCGCCTCGCCGTGCTGCAGGCCGACCTGGCCGAAGCGCTGCCGGATCGCCCGCTGCGCGTGCTCGATGTCGGTGCCGGCCTTGGCCATATGGGCCTGTGGCTGGCCCAGCGCGGCCACGACATCACGCTGACCGAACCCGCCGCGCCGATGCTAGAAGGGGCACGCCAACGCTTCGCCGAAGCCGGTCAGAGCGCCACCTTCATCCAGGCGCCCTGGCAGGAACTGCTCGGTCAACTGCAGCAGCCCTTCGATCTGGTGCTGTGTCACGCCGTGCTGGAATGGCTGGCCGAGCCGGCCGCGATCCTGCCGGTGCTGCACCAGCTGACAACGCAGGACGGCTGGCTGTCGCTGGCCTTCTACAACAAGGACGCACTGATCTACCGCAACCTGCTCAAGGGGCACTTTCGCAAACTGCGCAAGGAACACTTCGCCGGCGAGAAGCAGAGCCTGACCCCACAGCAGCCGGTCGACCCACGCGAACTGGGCACGCAACTAGACGCGTACTGGCAGGTCGAAAGCCGTAGCGGCGTGCGCGTATTCCACGACTACATGCCGCATGAATTCCAGGCCAAGGCCGAACTGATCGACTTGCTGGAGATGGAGCTGGCTCACCGTCGCCATCCCAGCTTCGCGGGGCTCGGCCGCTACCTGCACTGGATCTGCCGACCACGCTGAAAACGCTGCGGGCGCGTTGGACGAAGCCTGCAGTCCGGCGTAGCCTGAGCCTATCGGGAATGTCGCGCGCGACCACGGAGACGACCATGCGCACCGCCATCGCCTTACTCACTCTGCCACTGCTGGCGGCCTGTCAGAGCCAGAACCCTTATCAGGCCGAATCGCTGCCGATGCCACCAGCACCCGCCGCTGCGGCCACCACCTTCGACCGCAGCGCCTACCCGGCAGCGCCACGTGACTATGGCCGTTATCGCAGCTGGAGCTGGGAAGGCGGACGCCCGCCCAGCGGCGCGTCCTGGGCCGGGGGTGAACAACTGGCCGATAGCGTCAGCGCCGGTCTCGACCAGTACGGCTTGCGCCCCGCCCTCAATGGCCCCGGCGATCTGCTGGTCAGCGCCCGGATCAGCCAGGAAACCCGTTTGCGTCAGTATCAGGACAACATCGGCGGCTACTATGGCGCCGGCAGCCACTGGGATCGCCGTTACGGCGCCTGGGGTGGCGTGCCAGTGGTACGCACCTATGAACAGAAGGTGGCCGTGGTACGCATCGACCTGATCGACCCACGAGACCGCCAGGTGGTCTGGTCCGGCAGCGGCGAGGCTGTCGCCGGCAAGGATCACTCAGCCCAGGCCGACGCCATACGAGTCGCCATACGCGCAGCGTTGGACGGCTACCCTCCCTATTGATCCCCGCCATGCGTTCACTGCCACTGGAGCCCATCATGCGTGCCCTGCCCTACCTGTTCCTCACCTTGCTGCTGAGTGGTTGTGCCAGCGTCAGCCTGGAGCGCGACTTCGACCCCAGCCGTGATTTTGCCGCCTACCGCACCTGGAGCTGGATGGACGACAAGCTCGCCTACCAGCCAGACGATGCGCGCCTCAAGAGCGACATCACCGAAGCCCGTATCAGCCAGGCGGTCGCCGAACAGCTCGACCAGCGCGGCCTGCGCCAGGCAACCGATGGCAAGGGCGACCTCAAGGTGCAGAGCGTACTGATCGTCGACGAGCGCCAGGATCAGATCACCACCCAGTACGGCGGTGGCTGGGGAGGCTACTGGGGCGGCTACTGGGGTGGCCCGGCCTTCACCGAAACGCGCCGGGTGGACTACAAGGTCGCGACTCTGCAGATCGATCTTTACGACGCCAAGGATGGCAAACTGGTCTGGCGCGGCAGCGGCGAACAGATCATGCGCAGCCAGCCACCAACCCCAGCCGAACGTGAGCGGGCGATCCGCGAAACCGTCAGCCAGGTTCTCTCGCAGTATCCACCCCGCTGATCAAGGATCGCACCGCTTGAGCTCCCCACTGCAACACCGCCCGGCCACCGCCGCCGACCTCGGCGACGTGGTCGGTTTCCCGCAGAACGTCGATGAACTGTTCTTCTGCTACCCCAAGGCCATCTGGCCCCTGAACATCGGCCAGCTCGCCGCTGCCATGGCTGAGCGCCGCGAAAGCACCGTGGTAGAGAGCGCCGGCAAGGTCGCCGGTTTCGCCAACTTCTATCAGTGGCAACACGGCGAGTTCTGCGCCCTGGGTAACCTGATGGTGGCGCCCTGGGCACGTGGCCAGGGTGTGGCTCAGTTTCTGGTCGAAGCCATGGAAACGATCGCACGCGAGCGCTACAGGGCCCCGCTGATGAAGGTCTCCTGCTTCAATGCCAACGCTGGCGGCCTGCTGCTCTACACACGCATGGGCTACCGCACCGTCGGTATCGTCGAACGCCGCGCCCCGGATGGTAGCCGCGTAGCCCTGGTGCAGTTGGAAAAGCCCCTGTAACCGCGCTCAGTCCTCAGCGAGCAAAGGCGGCGCCGGCTCCGGCTCTTCCATGTTTTCCAGAAAATGCAGGCGAAACAGCGTCTGCCGGGCAATGGATACCAGCGCATCGAGCTGCATGTCCGGCGTTTCCGTCATGTAGGACACGCAGAAACGCGCCGGCGCAATCGGTGGGTCGCACGGCAACGTGCGCAGCAGGTTGAGCGCCAGCATCTCGCGGATCAACGGCACCGGCAGGATGCCAATGGCGTGGCCGGCGGAGACCAGCTTGGCCATCAACCCCAGGGAGTTGCTGGTGTGGAAGGCTTCCGAACTGGCGTTACCGCTCTTCAACCAACTCTCGACCACCGAGTACAAGGTCGATGGTGCCGAGTGAGTGACGATCGGATGGCCACTGGCGTGCTCGGGTAAAAACGGGTTGGCAGTGATGTCGAACTGCGGCGAAGCGACCCACTGGAAGGTCATCCAGCCGATGAAGATATCGGTGACGTCCTCACGGGTCGCCGGGTTGGTCAGCAGCGCCAGATCCAGCTCGTGATCGTTGAGTTTGCGGTTGAGCACCGCACCGACGTCGATGGTGATTTCCAGAGTGATCTCCGGGAAATGTGCCTTGATCTCGGCGATGACAGCGGTCAGACCGACCATCGCCGAACACTCGTCGGCTCCCAGGCGCAGGCGTCGGTGCTGTTTCTGCTTGGCGGCGAACTGTTCCAGCTTGGTGCTGTTGTTCAGCACCAGCTCAGCGTGGCGCAGGGCGATGTGACCATCAGGGGTGAGGGTCATGCGCTGCTTGCTGCGGTCGAACAATTTGACGTCGAGCAGCGACTCCATTTCACGAATGCGTGAAGAGATGGCCGGCTGGGTCAGATGCAGGTGGCGCGAGGCGGCATGAACCCCTCCTAGCCGTGCCGTCCAGTAGAAGGCTTCGATCTGCATCAGGGTAATACGCATGATAAAAATCGCCCTCTGTTCGGGTCGCCCGTTTTTATTATCGCCATAAAAACAGGCTTGTTAGCATCCGGCTCAACCTCTCGGATGAAGCGGACAAGAACAACGCATGTACATCATCGAAGCCTTGCCAGAACCGATCGAGCAGAACGCGCTGGACGTGCTTGCCGGTGCCGAACCGGCCACCATCGGCCACTTCATCACCACCGGCATATTGAACCCGCGCATCCGCGCGCACTTCAAGAATCTGCGCTGCGTCGGCACCGCCGTGACGGTGAAGATGCCCGGCGCGGACGGCGGCATCTTACATTACGCGATGGGCTGCGCCAGACCTGGCGACTTCCTGATCGTCGACCGCTGCGGCGAGAGCCTGACCGCCGCCATGGGTGGCGCGATGGCCTACGCGGCCAAGCAGGCCGGCATCGCCGGCATCGTCATCGATGGCTACGTCACCGACCTCGGCGAGCTTCGCGATCATGGCGTACCGATCTGGTCGTGGGGCGCCAGTGCCATCACCACGCGGGTGAAAGGCGAGGAAGGTGAGTTCTGCACCCCGGTGCAATGCGGCGGCGTCGTGGTGCATCCAGGCGATGCGGTGATCGCCGACGAGAACGGCATCGTCATCCTGCCCAAGGCGCTGGCCCTGCCGCTGGCGCAGCGCGCCATCGACTTCCAGAACAACGAAAAGCACACCCTGGCGCGCCTCGCCAATGGCGAGAAATTCCCCGATATCGTAGGCTCGCGCGCCGTCATCGATGCCGCCATCCAGCCGCGCTGACGCCCCCGTAACACAAGTACCGCGCCACTGGCGCCGCAACACCTGCCAGGCCAGGCGACACGAAAACAATACTGGCCAAGGACATCGTCAGGTTTCTGCCTCGTAGCTCCAAAAATAACAAAAGGACTACCATGAAACTGCAGTTGCTCCACGGAGTGGTTCTCGCCGTGCTTGCCTGTGCGTTCGCCGCCAGCAGCCCGGCAGAGCAATACCCAACACTCCAGCTCAATGTCATCGGTGGCGGTAGCCACAACTACAGCTTCCGCACGGTCGAGCGACCGTTCTGGAGCCAGACGCTGCCAGCCAGTTCCGGCGGCAGAATCACCGCCCGCCTGCGTGGTCTCTCGGAAACCGGCCTCAAGGGCCCGGAGATGGTGCGCCTGCTGCGCTCCGGCGCGGTTGAAGTCGGCATGGGCGTGTTCGCCTTCGTCGCCGGTGACGACCCTGCCTTCGAGGGCATCGACCTGCCCGGCATGGCTGCCGACATCGACACCGCCCGCAGCATCGCCAATGCCTACAAACCGGTGCTGCAGCAGCGCATGGCCGAGCGCCATGGCGTCAAGCTGCTGGCCACCGTGCCCTATACCGCTCAGGTGTTCTTCTGCCGCGATGCCGTCGAGTCGCTCGACGATCTGCGCGGACGCAAGGTGCGCGTACGCGGGCGCAATATGGCCGACCTGGTCGCCGCACTGGGCGCCTCGCCGATCACCCTGCCGTTCGCCGAAGTGGTCACCGCCATGCAGACTGGCGTCATCGACTGTGCGGTGACCGGCATCGGCTCGGGTAATGCCGCCAAGTGGTACGAAGTGGCCAACCACCTCTACAACCTGCCGGTGGACTGGTCACTCGGTTTCTACGGCATTGGCCTCAAGCGCTGGGCGCAATTGCCCACGGCGACTCAGCAGTTGCTACAGGAGCAGGCGCAAGTGCTGGAGGACGCCCTGTGGCGGGAAACCGCGCGCGAGAACCACTACGCCCTGGCCTGCAACACGGGTATCGGCGACTGCCAAATCCATCGCCCCGCACAGATGCAGGCCAATGCGCCGAGCGTCGAGGAACGGCAGCGCCTGCACGAGACCGTGATGAAGATCGCCGAAACCTGGGGTAAACGCTGCGGCACGGATTGCGTGGAGCGTTGGAACGCCACGGTCGGCAAGACCATCGGCACCCATCTGAGCATCAACGGCAGCTAAGCGGGAGAAAGCCCATGCACAGGCAACTAACGCCCATTCACCTGATCGCTCGAGCCAGCGCATGGGTAGGCGGCATCAGCCTGCTGGCCTGCGCCTTGTTGATCAGCCTCGACCTGATCCTGCGCAAGCTGTTCGGCATCTCCATGGGGGGCGCCGACGAGATCGCCGGTTACGTGCTGGCCATCGTCAGCAGTTGGGCGTTCCCCATTGCCCTGCTCAAGCGCTCGCACATCCGCGTCGACATCCTCTACTCGCGCCTGCCGCTCAAGCCCAGGGTCGGCCTCGATCTGCTGGCCCTGCTCGGCATGGCGGTGTTCGTCGGCGCCCTGCTCTGGCACAGCAGCCAGGTGCTGATGGATTCGATTCATTACCGCTCCGTATCCACCACACCGCTGCAGGTACCGCTGTGGATACCACAGTCGCTGTGGTTCGCCGGCTACCTGTTCTTCGCCGTGACCATCGTGATGCTGGGCTGGAGCAGCCTGGCACAGATACGCCAGCAGCGTCTGGCGGCGGTCAATGCACTGATCGGCATCCACTCGGTGGAAGAGGAAATCCGTGAGGAAGTCCCTACCAGCCGGTTCGACACTGACAAAGGGGCGCGCTAGATGCTGCTCTTCACACTACTCGTACTCCTCGGCCTGCTCGCCGTCAGCGTGGCGGCAGCCGTCAGCGTCGGCCTGCTCGGCATGTCGCTGGCCGAGTTCTACTCGACCCTGCCACTGACCAGCGCGCTCGGTGAAATCGCCTGGAGCACCAGTGCCGAGTTCCTCCTGGTGGCCATTCCGCTGTACATCCTGATGGGTGAACTGCTGGTCTGCTCCGGTGCGGCCGGGCGCATGTACGGTGCGGCGGACAAATGGCTGTCGTGGCTGCCGGGCGGCCTGATGAACTCCAACATCGGCGCCTCGGCGCTGTTCTCCGCCACCAGCGGCTCCAGCGTCGCCACCGCAGCGACCATCTCCACCCTGGCGCTGCCGGAACAGGAGCGCAAGGGCTACCCGGCGCCGCTGTTCCTCGGTTCCATCGCCGCCGGCGGCACTCTGGGCATTCTGATTCCACCGTCGATCAACATGATCCTGTTCGCCCTGATCGCCAACCTGTCAGTGCCCAAGCTGTACCTCGCGGCAACCATTCCCGGCATCCTGCTGTGCTTCATGTTCGTGGCGATGATCGTGCTGGCCTGCCTGATCCGCCCCGAACTGGGCGGCCATCGTCAGCGCGCCAGCTGGGCCGAGCGCCTGGCCTGCATACCGGATCTGCTACCACCGCTGGCGATCTTCGTACTGGTGGTCGGCGCCATCTACAGCGGCTTCGCCACTGCCAGTGAGTCCGCCGCGCTGGGCGTGCTCGCCGCCTTCGGACTGGGCCTGTGGCGCCGCGCCTTCACCTGGCAGACGCTGGGCCAGGCGTTCGAATCGACCATGCGTACCAGCGGCATGATCATCTTCATCACCCTGGCGGCGTTCTTCCTCAACTTCGTGCTGTCAGCCATCGGGCTGACCTCGTCGCTGGTCACCTTCGTCACCGACCTGCAGCTATCACCGATGGCCACGCTGCTGGCGATCATCCTCTTCTACATCGTACTTGGCTGTTTCATGGACACCCTGGCAATGCTGATCACCACCGCACCACTGGTGGTGCCGGTGATCGTCGCACTGGGCTTCGACCCGTTGTGGTTCGGCGTGATTCTGATCGTGCTCTGTGAAATGGGGCAGATAACGCCGCCCTTCGGCATGAACCTGTTCGTGGTACAGAGCATTCGTGGCAAAGGAAACTTCATGGATGTGGTGTACGGCGCACTGCCCTTCTGCTTCGTGCTCTTGCTACTTATCGCTCTACTTATATGTTTCCCGCAATTGGCACTGTGGCTACCGCAGTTCGCCTGAGGCGCCAAAGACCACAAAAAATTTAAATAAAGCAACTATCACAAACAAAAAACACGACCCAACGGAAATACTCGCTACCCCAGAATACCCCACCAAGAATTTCGCCATGCAAAAGGACTTTTGCTCTCCCGTCACTCGGACACTATTCTGGGTGACGCCAAAACGCTGCCGCGAACATTCTACTGGCGCGGCATTGCGCCCTTGCGCACGCCTGCCTGAATCCCTCTCAAAGTCCTGCCAACACTGGCATCAGCGAACCTGAAAGCCAGGTTGGCTATTGCTGCGCACGCACAATAAACGTGCACACCCACTGCGCCCTCCGGCTTTTATCAGCCTAATAAAAACATTGAATCCGACTCTGCGTGACAGCATCGCGCATTCAGAAAAAAATCGTCACACCTCATACGACAACGTATGACCAATAAGAATAAAGGTGACACATGCCCAATGACGCCCACTCGGCCGAAGAGGCCCGATCACGAACTTTCACAAGTTCGCAAGACAACAAGAACGCAACTTCCTTATTTCTCTCGACTGCCTTTCCGCTGGAGAGAACACCGTGAAAACCATCCTCAACCTTTATTTCAGCACCTTGAAAGTACTGATCTGCAGCACCCTGGTCTGTATCACCGTGCTGATCTTTCTCAATGTGGTACTGCGCTACGGCTTCAACTCGGGCCTGTTCTTCAGTGAAGAAATCTCCCGCCTGGCGTTCGTCTGGCTGGTATTCGCTGGTGCACAGCTGATGCTGCATGAAAACGGCCATATCGGCGTCGACATGCTGACCAGCCGTGTGTCGCCCAAGGTCGCCAAGGGCATGCTGGTGCTCAGCCAGGTGCTGATGCTCTACGTCACCTGGCTGTTCCTGCAGGGCAGCTGGAAGCAGACGCTGATCAACCTGCATGTCGGGGCACCGTCGACCGGCGTGTCCATGGCGCTGTTCTACGGTGCCGGGCTGGTGTTCTCGGTATTCAGCTTCGGCCTGATCACCGCGCAATTGCTGAACAGCCTGCGCAAGCCGGCCGGCACCTATACCCAGCAGATCAGTGACAGCCCAGCACCGCTGGCTCCTACTCAAGAAACCGGGGTACTCAAGTAATGGCCCTCACCGTCTTCGTTGGCGTGCTGATGGCCGCCATCCTCATCGGCACCCCCATCGCCTATGCGCTGATCCTCTGCGGCGTGGCGCTGATGTGGCTGCTGGGCCTGTTCGATGGGCAGATCATCGCGCAGAACATCATCAACTCCGCAGGCAGCTTCCCGCTGCTGGCGATCCCGCTGTTCATCATCGCAGGCGAAGTGATGAACAACGGCGGACTGTCCAAACGCATCATCAACCTGGCCATCGCCATGGTCGGCCACCTGCGTGGCGGCCTGGGCTACGTGGCGATCTTCGCCGGCGTGCTGCTGTCGAGCCTGTCCGGCTCGGCGCTGGCTGACGCCGCCTCACTGACCGCCCTGCTGCTACCGATGATGGTCATCGCCGGCTACAACAAGAACCGCTCCGGCGGCCTGATCGCCTCGGTCTCGGTGCTGGGCTCGATCATTCCGCCGAGCATCGGCTTCGTGGTGCTCGGCGTGGCCTCCGGCCTGTCGATCACCAAGCTGTTTCTCGCCGGCATCGCCCCGGGTCTGATGATCGCCGTGGCGCTGTGCGTGGCCTGGTGGCTGGTCTCACGTCGCGATACCGATGTCGAGCTGAGCCCGAAGGCCTCCGGCAAGGCGCGCCTGAAAGCCTTCGTCGACAGCATCTGGGCATTGATGCTGCCGGTGATCATCGTCGTCGGCCTGCGCTTCGGCGTGGTCACCCCGACCGAAGCCGGGGCCGTGGCCAGCGTCTACGCGCTGCTGGTCTCGACCCTGATCTACCGCGAGCTGGATTTGAAGAAGCTCAACGAGGTGCTGCTCAACGCCGGCAAGACCACCGCCGCGGTGATGTTTCTCGTAGCTGCTGCCTCGATCCCGGCCTGGATGATCACCATCGCCGATATTCCCGGGCAGATCATCGACCTGATCCAGCCGGTGATGGACAACCCGAAGCTGCTGATCCTGGTGCTGATGCTGCTGATCCTGGCGATCTCCATGGTCATGGATCTGACGCCGACCGTACTGCTGCTCGCGCCGATTCTGGTGCCTGTAGTCACCGCCGCCGACATCGACCCGATCTATTTCGGCGTGCTGTTCATGATCAATTGCTCGATCGGCCTGATCACCCCGCCCGTGGGCACCGTGCTCAACGTGGTCTGCGGCATCGGGCGAATGCGCTACGAGGCGCTGCTCAAGGGCACGTTCCCGTTCCTGATCGCCGAAATCATCGTGCTGTTCCTGCTGGTGGCCTTCCCTGAACTGGTCACCGTCCCCGCGCAATGGTTCGCCAAATAACGCTCACCGAATAACAACAGCCAACAAGAAGGGCTCCACCATGAAAAAGCAACTGACGCTTCTCGCTACCCTGCTGCTGGCCAGCAGCATGACCTTCGCCGCCGAGTACAACGCGCGCACTATCAAGTTCGCGGCCACCAGCCCCAAGGGCACGCCACCGGCCATCGGCATGGAGCTGTTCGCCGAGAAAGTCGCCGAACGCAGCGGCGGCAAGATCAAGGTGCGCACATTCCCCAACGGCGTGCTCGGTGGTGACGTGCAGGTGCTCTCTTCGCTGCAGGGCGGCGTGGTCGAGATGATGACCTGGAACGCCGGGCTGATGCTCAACCACGTCACCGACTTCGGCATTCTCGACTTCCCATTCCTCTACACCGACACCGCCAAGGTCGACGCCATGCTCGACGGCGAAGTGGGCAAGATGCTCACCGACCAGCTGCCGCAGCACGACCTGGTCGGCCTGGCGTTCTGGGAGCTGGGGGTGCGCAACCTGACCAACAACAAACGCCCGGTAGAGAAGATGGAAGACATCGCCGGGCTCAAGGTGCGGGCGCAGCAGTCGCCGCTGTTCCTCGACGTGTGGTCGGCCCTGGGCGCCAACCCGACGCCACTGCCCTTCACCGAGGTGCACACCGCACTGGAGACCGGCACCGTCGACGGCCAGGAAAACCCGGCGGCGCTGATCCTCGCCTCCAAGTTCAACGAAGTGCAGAAGTACCTGAGCCTCACCCACCACAACTACAACCCGCAGATCGTGCTGATCGGCAAGGGCTTCTGGGACAAGCTCAACGACGACGAGAAGAAGCTGCTCACCGACGTGGCCATGGAAGTGCGTCTGGAACAACGACGCATCTCCCGCGAAGCCGACAGCAAAGCCATCGCCGAGCTGGAAGCCTCGGGCATGCAGGTCAACTCGTTGCCTGACGAAGAAGTCGCGCGCATCCAGGAAAAGATCAAGCCGGTCGTCGACAAGTACGCCGCCAAGATCAATCCGGCGCTGGTGCAGAAGGTCTACCAGGCCATGGACGTACAACAGTAATGAGTCAGCCGGGGGCTCATTACGAGCGCCTGGCTGAACGTATAACGGTGCGCCCCGTCGGGCGCACTCTGCCAGTGAATGAGGAACACCATGAAGATTTCGGTTGCGCAGATTCATCCCGTAGCGGGCAACCCGCTCCAGACCATCGACAAGGTTGCCGAGGTATCGCGCCAGGCCGCCGCCGAAGGCTCGCGCCTGATCGCCTTCCCCGAGTGCCTGCTCACCGGCGGCTCGTTCGACAGCCGCGAGGATCTGGAACGAGGCGCCATCGAACTCGACGCCCTGGCACCACTGCTGGCGGTGAGCGCGCAAACCGGCGCCTACATCGTCGTTGGCTTCTATGAGCGCAATCCGGAAACCGTGTTCAACACCGCCGCCCTGATCGGCCCACAAGGCATTGTCGGCCTGCATCGCAAGCGCCACCTGCCGTTCATGATCGGCGACCGCTTCACCGATACCCCGGACGACTGGACGCCGCCGGTGTTCGACACCGACATCGGCCGTATCGGCCTGGCCATCTGCTACGAAATCCGCTTCCCGGAAGTGGTACGTACCCTGGCCCTGGAAGGCGCCGACATCGTCGTGCTGCCAGCCGCCTGGCCAGAGCAGGCGCGCATGCTGCCTGATCTGTTCAGCACCGTGCGTGCCGCCGAGAACATCGTTTATTTCGTCGCGCCGAATCGCAACGATCTGGACGACGGCATGCAGTTCATCGGCATGAGCCACATCATCGAACCGTCCGGCAAGACGCTGGTGCGCGCCGGCCTGGAAGATGGCGTGTACAGCGCCGAGATCGACCTGGAGAAAGCGCGCAACAAGTCGCTGATCCGCGAACCCGGTGTGTTCGAGATCCACCCGTTCAAGGATCGTCTGCCCGATACCTACCGCATCTGAGGTGGCCTCGATGACCAGCACTCTGAAACAGCTGATGGCGCGCGGCAGCACCTTCGGCATGAACATCTACAGCACCGCCTCGATGCCCATCGAAGTGGCTGGCAACTGGGGCCTGGACTTCGTCTTCATCGATGCCGAGCACACCTCGCTCGGCGTCGACCGCGACATGGAGAAACTGCTCCTGGCGGCCAGGTGCGCGAATATCCACAGCCTGGTACGGGTGCGCGGCACCCTCGACTGGGACATCCGCAAGGCCCTGGAGATGGGCGCCAGCGGTGTGATCATCCCGCAGGTGCACAACGCCGAGCAGATGCGCAGCATCATCCGCAGCAGCAAGTTTCCGCCCATGGGCCGGCGTGGCGGCGACAGCTCGGTGCGTTCGGCGAACTACGCCGGGCCGAACTTCGACTGGAGCACTTACACCCAGTCGGAGAACGAGCGCACCGTAATCGTGCCGATGGCCGAGAGCTACGAGTTCTTCGACAACATCGACGCGATTCTCGATGTCGAGGGCATCGACGCCGTGCACTTCGGTCCGGCCGACTATTCGCTGTCACGCCAATTGCCGGTGGACTACCGCCTGGGCAACCCCGAGGTGCGCGAGCGCCTGGAACTGCTGATCGAGAAGTGCCATGCCCGAGGTATTCAGGTGATGGTGCCGTGCTTCCCGGCCGACGTTGAAACTGCCAAACGCCTGATCGAGATGGGCAGCGACATGCTGCTGATGGGCAGTGACCTGTCCTGGCTGAACCAGGCCGGGCAGCGAATTGCCAACGTGCGCCAGGAAATCGGCCAGTAGAAACCCGCCTGCAAGCGCCACGGGGTTATAGGTTCAGCCCTGGCAGCGCGACTTGCAGGAAGGCGGTTCGCACGGAGGCCGAACCATAGAATCTTGCGGGGCAAGGATGCCCTGCGTTTTGCCCTCCACCTCCGCAAAGAGGACAATCGCGAAGCTGCTACCCTCACCACGATTTCCACCTCCGGAGTCCTCCCATGAATCAAGTCAGCGGCTGGCTGCTGGCCCTGCCCTTCCTGGCCGGCGCGGTGCTGCCTCTACAGGCCGGCATCAACGGCCAACTCGCCCGTCACCTGTCCAGCGTCTTCGCCGCCGCGCTGATCTCCTTCGCCGTCGGCAGCCTGGCCCTGCTGCTGATGACTCTCAGCCAACGTGAAATGCCCGGTTTCGCTGCCCTCAAGGAGCTGACCTGGTGGCACTGGAGCGGTGGCCTGCTCGGCGCCTTCTTCATCGCCACCGCCGCCTTCGCCGGACCACGGGTCGGCGCGCTGCTGTTCATGGTGCTGGTGATCGCCGGACAGCTGGCCATGGCCATCACCCTCGATCATTTCGGCTGGGCCGGCTTTCGCGAGGCGCCCATCACCCTCGGCAAGATCGCCGGTCTGGCGCTGATCGTCGCCGGAATCTGGCTGATCCGCCGCGGCTGACCAACGGCGGGCAAATACTGGCAAAGCGATAGCTCAGGCCACGACAAAGGCGCTATGCTCGAAACAGCAGTCTTTGTGATCACAAGACATGACCGACGCCGAAGTACCGCGCCAGCCCAATACCTTCGCCCTGTGGCGTGAAGTGGATGACACCCGCATCCGCACACGCCTGGGAGGGTTCTTCTATCTGCTCGCCTGGCTGCTCACCTGGAGTTTCAGCACGTCGCCGGGCGACCTGATAATCAGCGGTCTGCTCGGTACCCTTCTATTCGCAGCGCTGCTGGCAGCACGCCTGCTGCACCGCCCCAAGGGCCTCGAAACGCCTCAACAGCTACAACGCTGGCTCAACCATCACTGGGGCCTGATCCTGCTCACCGCGCTGTGCTGGGGCCAGGCCCATGCACTCGCGCTGTACCAAGATGAATACAACGACTCGGAGATGATCGCGACCCTGTCCACGGTGGCCTTCGGCACGGCGATGACCTTCAACTTCGCCATGCGCCGACGCCGTGCACTGCTGGCACTGGCGCTGCTCTATCTGCCGGGCCTGGCGGTCATGGCGCTGAGTTGGCAAAGCCGGCACACCATGTTGATCACCCTGGTCTTCTACCTGGGCTACCTGGTTCTGGTGCTCGGTCGCAATCACCGCGAGTACCGCGCCACTCTGGAACTGGAGCTGAAGTTGCTGGAGCAGCAGCGCCAACTCGACCTGCTCAGCCGCACCGACAGCCTGACCCAGCTGGGCAACCGCTATCAGTTCAACAACCTGTTTCCCAGCCTGGTGGCCAGCGCCCTGCGCCAAGGCGAACCGCTGTCGCTGGTGCTGCTGGATATCGACTTTTTCAAGAAGGTCAACGACGAGCACGGCCATGCTGGCGGCGATGCTTGTTTGAGCGCCTTCGCCGAACTGATGCGGCGGATATTCCGCCGGGATGGCGACGCCTTGTTGCGCCTGGGGGGCGAGGAATTCGGTGTGCTGCTGCCTGGCACCACACAGGCCCAAGCCTGGGATCTGGCGGAGCGCTTTCGTCAGGAGCTGGAGGAGGAAGGCCTGCTGCTGGCCGATCAACGCCTGGAACTGACCACCAGCCTGGGCATCGGCAGCTTCGACAGCCGCTACGACAGCGATGCCGATGCGTTCTTCAAGCGCGTCGACAGCGCGTTGTATCGCGCCAAGCGCGAAGGCCGTAACCGCCTGGTCGCAGCCGATCACTGAAACACGGCTGACTCTAGATCGTGCGCAGGGTTTGGGTAGGGTGCGTCGCGCGCACCGCTTATCGCAGCCGACGTACCGGTGCGCGCGGCGCACCCTACCAGGACAGAATCCCGACTAGAGACGAAACTTGCCCATCTGCCCCGCCAGGTCATCGGCCAGGCGGCTGAGGGTCTGGCAATCCTCACGACAGGCGCGCACTTCACCCGCCGTGGCGTGCGCCAGGTCGGCAATGCCCTGCACGTTGCGGTTGATCTCCTCGGTCACCGAACTCTGCTCTTCGGTCGCAGCAGCCACCTGGGTGTTCATATCGCTGATGCGCTCGACCTGCTCGGTGATCGCCCCGAGCGACTGCCCCGTACGCTGACTGGACTCAACGCCCGTGCTGGTCGTCGACTGACCGGCGTGCATGGAGCTGACCGCAGTTTCCGCGCCCTGCTTGAGGCGTAGGATCATCTGCTGGATTTCGTCGGTGGACGCCTGGGTGCGACTGGCCAGCGTACGCACTTCGTCGGCCACCACGGCGAAGCCTCGGCCCATCTCACCGGCACGTGCCGCTTCGATGGCCGCATTGAGCGCGAGCAGGTTGGTCTGCTCGGAGATACCGCGAATCACCGCCAGCACCTGGTCGATGGATGCCACCTGTGCGGCCAGCTCGCTCACCGATCCGGCAGCACTGCCGATATCGGCGGACATCCGTTCGATATGGGCAATGGACTGGCCGACCACCTGGCGCGCGCTCTGCGCTTCATCACGTGCCGCGTGCGAGGACTGCGCGGCGTTGCTGGCATTACGCGCGATTTCCTGCACCGTCAGGCCCATCTCGTGCACGGCTGTGGCCACCATGTCGGTCATTTCCCGTTGCTGGCCAGCGCGCCCAGCGGTGTTTTCCACCACTCGCGCCACCTGGCCGACCGCCGTGCGCAGACGCTCGCTGGTCGCCAGCACCTCGCCAATCAGCTCGCGCTGGCCACCGAGGAAGCGGTTGAATCCGCGCGCCAGGTCGCCCAGCTCATCGGCGCGCGACTCATCCAAGCGGCGCGTCAGGTCGCCACCACCACCACCGATTTCCACCAACGCCTGAGTCACCTGACGGATCGGCCGCACCAGGCCCCGCGCCAGCAGCACGACCAGACCGAGGAACAACAGCGCCACGGCGAGGCCGATCAGGCTGGTCATCAGCAGCGCCTGACGCGCTTGCGCGTAGACCTCCGCCTCCGGCACTTCACTGACCAGCAACCAGTCGATGCTGGCGAACTTCTGCGCCACGGCGAGGAAGGTCTCGCCATCGCGCTCGAAGCGCACAGCGCGGCTATCACCAGCCAGCACCTGGCGGCTGGCATCGGCACCGAACAACTCGGCGAGCTGGCCGCTGCCACTGAGTTCGGAACGCGGGTGTACCTTGACGTTGCCCTGAGCGTCGACCAGAAACACCTGGCCGCGCTCACCGAAGCGGAACTCGCTGATCATCTTCGACATGTCCGCCAGGTTGTAGCCAAGGCCGGCCACGCCGAGGGTCTTGCCGCCCTGCTTGATGCGCTGGTTGATGAACAGCGTAGGCAGGCGGGTGGTCTTGTCGATATCGATTTCCAGCACACGGTCGCGGCTGCTGTCGACCAGGCGATAGAACCACTGGTTCTCCGCCTGACTGCGATCGAGGGTGCGCATCAGCCCCTCGCCGGTGGTGTAGTGACCGCTGGCAAGGGCGACGATGGAGGTGGTCATGGCATTCTGCTGGGCGCGCACACCTTCGAGGTAGCGGGCGAATTCATCGCGTCGCGCGGCGTCTTCGCCCGCGGCGAGCCAGTCCTGCACCAGGCTGTTCTCGGCAATCGAGGCATTGGCAGTGATCGGTGCGGTCAGCACCCGCTCCAGATCGTTGCGGATAGCCAGAACGCGCGCCGGTAATGCCTCTTCGATCAAGTAGCGCTCGGTCAGGCGGTCGACTACCGCAGAGTAGATGCCAACGACGATCAGAATACTGGCAAGCAGGGCCGCGCCCATGCTGAGGATCAACTGCCACTGAATACTGCGTTGCCAGAGGCGCATGAAGGCTTCTCCTGGTGGTGGTATGGAGTTTGGCCAGACAATTGGATACAACAATGTACACAAATTGCAATTGGTTGCCGCCAGATTTCATATCGGCGGTTCACAGCCAAGCTTTATCCACCCCAGAAAGGAGTGTCACAGGTCTCTGGCAACCCCGCAGAGCAGAGCGGCAGCCGCCTCCGGCGCCGCGCCGGGTGTGGCTCATTGCAGGACGCTGAATTCCAGACGGGCGGTTTGGCCCGCTTCATCGAGCACGCTCAACTGGTGGCGGCCGCTATCGAAGGCGTAGCTGAACGGCGCATCCACATCACTGTCACCAATCGGCCGGCCATCGAGGAACCACCAGCGCTGGCCACTGCCGCCCAACGTCGACAGGCTCAGACGCAGCGGCTCGGCATTGCCCTGAGGCCGACGCAGGCGATCGCCCTGGCGCACCCCGACGATGGACAACGGCGCTGCCTGCGCCTGCATCGTCGGCGGACATTGCGCGTCGGCTGCCGGCAAGCGTGCGCTACGCCGTTCACGCCTTGGCAGCCAGGGTTCCAAAGGGGCCGGCCACAACGCCAATTCTCGGGCTTCTGCGCCTGCGCAGTTGGGCGCCACCCGCAAGCCTGCCGCATTGACCCAATAACGCTCGCGCAAGCCACTGCCCAACGGTTGATCCGCAGCCAGCAGGGTAGGCGGTGTGGTGCCCTCCAGCGTCCAGGCGAAACGCTGGCGACGACAATTGGGATCATTGCGATCCAGCTGCTGCCCCAGCGGCCAGCAGATCACCGCCACGCCCACTTCCGCTGGCTGTGGGTCCTCAGGCGCGGCCACACCGCGCTGGCTGTCACGCCCCACCAGCAGGTCATGCACCTGCAACAGCAGAGGCGCCGCAGAAGCCAGACCGAATTGGCCGGGCACCGGCGTGCCGTCCGGCCGGCCGATCCAGATACCGATCAGGTGACGCGGGCCGACGCCGATGGCCCAGGCATCGCGAAAGCCATAGCTGGTTCCGGTTTTCCAGGCCAGGCTCGGCCGCTGCGTCAACTGCGCACGCGAGTCACGATCCGGCCGCGCCTGACCACTGAGGATGCGCCGGATGATCCACGCCGATCCCGGCGACAGCAGGCGCCGTTCGCGCAGCTCATCGGTCGGCTGCAATCGCGGTCGTGCCGCCAGACCACCACGAGCGAAGGCACTATAACCGCCGACCAACGACTCCAGCCGGGTGCCGCCGCCCCCCAGAATCATCGCCAGATTGGGCTCGGCCAACGCCGGCAGGCGGATTGGCAGACCAGCGCTGCGCAACTCACCGGCAAAACGCTTCGGCCCGTAGGCTTCGAGCAATTGCACGGCCGGCAGGTTGAGCGAGGTGGCCAGTGCTTCGCTGGCCGACACAGGGCCGATGAACCCGGCGGAGAAGTTGCCGGGGCGATAGTCACCGTAATGGCGTGGCACGTCCTGCAGCAGTGACTCGGAATGGATCAGCCCGGCATCCAGCGCCATGCCATAGAGGAATGGCTTGAGCGTCGAGCCTGGCGAGCGCAGGGCACGCACCATGTCGACGTGACCGAAGCGTGCGGTATCGCTGATATCCACCGACCCCAGGTACGCCCGCACCGCCATGCTCTCGTGCTCGACCACCAGGATCGCTGCCGAGGTGCGCTCGGGCAGGCGTGCGCGCCAGCCCATCAGCAGGTCTTCCAGGCGCAACTGCAGGCTGGCATCGAGCGTGGTGCGGATCAGTGGTGGACTGCCGGCGCGATTCAGCCGCCTTGCCAGCAGCGGCGCCAGGCTCGGCTCGCGGCGTGGGGCGAGGAATACCGGCTCCTCCAGCGCTTCATCCACCTGATCCTGCGGCCACACCTGAAACTCGGCCAGACGCCGTAGCACCTTGTCGCGCGCCATCTGTGCACGCTGCGGGTGACGATCCGGCCGCAGTCGGCTGGGGGCCTGTGGCAACACGGCAAGCAGCGCGGCTTCGGCACGGGTGAGCTGGCTAGGCGGCTTGCCCAGGTAACTCCAGCTGGCGGCGGCCACGCCTTGCAAGGTGCCGCCGAAAGGAGCGCGGTTGAGATAGAGAGCGAGGATTTCGTCCTTGGACAGGTGCCACTCCAGCTGCGCGGTGCGCCACAGCTGCTTGATCTTGCCGGGCAGATCGCGCGAGTGCGGGTCGAGCAGCCGCGCTACCTGCATCGACAGCGTGCTGCCGCCGGAGACCACGCGCCCGCCCGTGAGGTTCTGCCAGGCGGCGCGCCCCAACGCCAGCGGATTCACTCCCGGATGCTGACGGAACCAGCGATCCTCATAGGTCAGCAGCGCCTCGAGGTAATAGGGCGAAACCTCGTCCGTCGTCACCGGATAACGCCAAACACCATCACGGTCGGCGAACCGCCACAGCGGCGTACCGTCTTCGGCCAACACCACCCGGGCCAGATCGTCCTCGGGCAGCGGTAATGGGAAAAGTTGGTCGGCGAGCCAAAGCAGGGCTAGCGGGGTTAAAAGGATGAGAAGCCAGCGACGCAGGCGTTTGGATAGCATGATCAATGCACGTGCATCCAGGCGAGGCGGCTTTTGTAGCCCGGATGCAATCCGGGGCTTTGCTCACTCCCCTGCACATGCGATGTCCAGCTCTCCAGCCCAATCAATCGGCAACAAGCCCTGACGGACATAGTGGTGGAAGCTGGACAATGGCCAGTCCCGAACACGAGCGACAAGCCCGTGTTTGACTGGATTGATATGGATGTAATCCACATGGTTACGGTAATCCTGCTCATCACGAATCAGGTGCTCCCAGAAGCGTCGCTGCCAGATATTTGCTTCGCCCCTGGCATTGGTCTGAATCCTGATTCCGGCCTGTTGGCGTAACGCGGTCACGAACGCAATTTTGAACTGGCGAACACGCGCAGAAAAGTCGACGTCATCAGGCGGCAGTACCATCAGCAGGTGCAGGTGATCCGGAAGTACGACCAGAGCTGGCAGACGGAACGGCCTTTGCGCTTGCACTGTTCGCAAGCACTGGCGCAAAAGCGTTCCGTGCCTGACCAGTAGATCGCTGCGCCTGTCTTGCAACGTCAGCGTCAGGAAATAACAGCCACCGGCCACTTGGGCTCTTCGATAGGCGACTATGACCGAGCCTCCGTGCTCGTGGAACAAAGCCCCCGGATTGCATCCGGGCTACGAGACTGTGTAGCCCGGATGCAATCCGGGGCAAGCTTCACCGCTCCCTCACCACCAGCGACGACGGCGTCTCACCCAGCGCCTGCCAGTTCGGCCGATACATCGACTCCACATGAGGTGGCGGTACGCGGTAGCTGCCAGGCGTTACCGCACGGGCCAGGTACAGCAGGTGAGTGGTCTCGTAGCCCTCCACATCCACTGCTGCCACGTAGCGGTCGCCACGGTACTCCTGGTGTTTGATCCGCGCATTCTGCATGGCGCGCCGCCATTCCTTGACGTTGCTGCCCGCGTCGTCGAGGCTCGCCGCGCTCTGTGCCAGGTTCTGGTTCTCCAGCTCCAGGCCTGCCGGCAGCAAGTCCACTACCAAGGCATCCGGTACACGCTGCTTGGCGCGTATGGCCAGGTGCACCAGCACCAGCTCGCCACTGTCCAGGCGCTGCAGGTCGAGCGGACGGCCATCCATGCCGAGGTATTCGCGCTCGATGCTGAGGTTTTCGCCACCGGCACGCGGTGCCTGGCTCGGATAACCGGAGAGGGTCAGTTGCTGATACAGAGTGGCGCTGCCGGCATTGCCCACACTCAGCGGCTCGGCCAGTTCGGCGCGCTCCAGCTTGATACCCGGCTGCTGGTTGCTCAGTTCGAACTGGAAGGCTCCACTGGCCAGTTTGGCGCTCCACGCCTGCTCGGGCTTGCTCAGAATGCCACGCCCGGCGAGGAACAGCGCGTTGCGCTCCTGCGTTGACAACCAGCGCTGGCCAGCCAGTTCATCGGCCAGGTTGAACAGACGCTGCTCACGCTGCCCGGCTGCCAGGTCGTGCTCTTCCAGCAGCGCCAGGATCAGTGCCTGATCACGCAACGAACTACCGTAATCAGCCATCCAGCGTTCGTCGTTACGCGGCAGGATCAGCCCCTGGTTCAGTGCCTGCTCGGCACGCGGCGCATCGCCCATGAGTTTCAGTGCAGCCGCCAGTTGCACCAGCGGCAGACCGGAACGGGCATCGGCACGACGGTCGAACAGGCTGCGCAGCGCGCCCAGCGGCGCCTGCTGGCTGCGCGCCAGAACGTAGCCGGCATAGGCCTGCACGGCGAAGCGGGTATGGGCGTAGTCCTGGCTGTAATTGGCCTCGATCAGGCTGCTCTGCTGCAGGTAGCGCAGCAGGCGGTCGTTGGCTTTCTTCAGCGCCTCGGCTGGCACGCCGAAGCCCTGTTCGCGAGCGCGCAGGAGGAAGTCAGTGACATAGGCGGTCAGCCAGTATTCCTCTTCGCTCTCGGCGCTCCACAGGCCGAAACCACCGTTGTGGCGCTGCATGCCGAGCAGACGCTCGACACCCAACTCTATGCTGCGCCGCCGCTGCTCGTCCGGCTCGCCTTCCAGGCCGAGGCGTTTGAGGCTGGCAGCATCGGCGTAGAGCGATGGATACAGACCACTGGTGGTCTGTTCCAGGCAACCGTAGGGATAGGCCTTGAGTGCGCGAATCTGCTCGCCGAGGTTGAGCGGTGGACGGCTGGACAACGCCAGCACGGCCTCCAAACCTGCGGGTTCGAACTGATTCAGGGTGCCTGGCGGCATGCTCCACGGCTCACCATCGTTAAGCACCGCGCGGAAGTGCTGCAGCTGCGCCGGATAGGCCGGGCGTACACCCAGCGTCCATTCGCGACTGAAATCGCCGATTTCTTCGTTCGGCAAGGCCAGACCCTGCACCTCGACATGGATACGTCCCTGACCCAGACCGCCCTCGGCCCGTACCGGAATGCGCAGGGTGGTGCGTTCACCATCCTTGAGGTTGATCGGTGAGTCGCCCTTGCCGAGCAGACGCAACTGACCCTCGACGCCCAGTTGCACGTCCAGCTTCTGCTCGCTGCCGGACAGGTTGGTCAGATCCAGTGCCAGAGTGGTTTCGTCGCCGCCGGCGAGGAAGCGTGGCATCGACAGTTCGGCGATCAGCGGCGCAGCCACCACGGTCTTGGCCTCGGCCACACCGAAGCGCTCGGCGCTCCAGGCCTGCGCCATCAGGCGCAGCTCGCCATTGAAATCGGGGATATCCAGGCTGACTTCGCCCTCACCCTTGTCATCAAGCTTCAGCGCATCGCTTTGCAAGGCGACGATCAGCACGCTGGTATCCGGACGTTTACCACCGGCCGCCAGGCCGGCGTCACCACCGAAGGCCAGGCTGGCGACGCGCCCCTGCGCTTCGATCAGCTGCCCATAGATATCCAGTTGATCTGCGCCATAGCCCTTGCGTCCGAAGAAGTTGGCGAACGGATCGGGCGTGGCATAGCTGGTGATGTTGAGAATGCCCACGTCGACCGCAGCGATCAGCACGCGCACCTGCTCAGGGATGCTGCCGTCGGCATTGCGCGCACTGACCTTGACCTTCAGCTGCTGCTTCGGTCGCATCTTCTCCGGCGCGTCCAGGCTCACTTGCAGTTTGCGCGGCGCACGTTCCAGCGGCAGATGCAGCAGGCCGACAGCACGCTTGGGCGTGACCTGCGCCTTGCGCTCGCCAGGACGAATCACCAGGGCACTGAGATAGAGGTCATGACGCGCCCATTTCTCGTCGATGGGCAGCTCGAAGGTCTTGCCTTCTGCCGGCACGCTGATTTCCTGCCACCACAACGGGCCGTCGCTGGATTCGACCAGCAGGTAGCCGTTGCCGGCAGCCGGCGGGGTGACGGTGATCTTGGCTACATCACCCGCAGCATAGGCGGGCTTGTCCAATGCCAGCTTGACCTGATCGGGACGCACGGCGCCGCCGTCGGCGTTGTCCTGCCAGCGGTAGCCGGCCCAGAAGCGCAAGCTGCTGACCAGACCGGTCTGGCCGTCGACCACCTCGACCCGATACGGGCCCCACTCCACCGGGAAACTGACCTTGGCAGTGCCGCCAGCGGCGACCTTCAGCGGCTCGTCACTGAGGGTGAGGAATTTCTCGTTGTAGTTGTGGCGCCAGCCTTCACCGTCGGAGAAGGTCCAGAAGTAGTCGCGGCGCTCGCGCACCAGACGCACATTGAGGTTATCGGCAGCCAGTTTGTTGCCGGCGGCGTCGGCCACCAGGATTTCGAATTCGGCCAGGCTGTCGGCATCGACCTCCTCGCCCTCGAACAGACCGCGCACACCCGGCAGGCGCTCGGCCGGCCAGACAGGCTGAACGATACGCCGGGTGATCGGCCGACCACCGGACTCCTGCAGGCTGGCCTGGAGGATCAGGCGCAGCGGCGAGCGGGCATCACTCCAGCGGTTTTCCGGGCTGAGCACGGCGCGGCCCTGATCGTCGAGATTCTGCTCGTCGAGCTCCTGATCCTGGCTCAGATCGGCTTCGGTGATATCACCGAACTGATACCCCGGCAGGCTCGCCACCGCCTCGCGCAGCGGACGCACGTAGAGCTGCCCGGACAGACGATTGCCAGCGGCCGGCGCACCATAGAGGTAGCGCCCGTTGATGCTGAACTGTGGGTTGTCGCTGGGGGCGTAAGGCTGATCCTGGCCCTTGATCTCCAGCGCCAGGCGCTCGGGCAGGAAGTCCTCGACGAGGAATTCATAAACCTGCGGGCTGCCATCGCCGAGGTCGAGCAGCAATTGCCAGCGCCCCGTCGGCGCTTCTTCGGCCAGTTGCAGCTGGTACTGATAGAGGCCGTCATCATCGGCGTTCCAGACGAACTTGCGGCTGACCTGCTCGTCCGGACGACGCACTTCAACGCTGACTGGCTGAGCCTTGACCGGCTTGCCATCGGCATCGCGCAGCAGGCCGTTGAGCAACACGGTCTCGCCTGGGCGATACAGATCACGCGGACCGAACACGAAGAACTGCAGCGCATGCGCCTTCGGCCCGGTGATGTCGAATTCGGCCAGATCCAGCCCCGGCGCGTTCAGGCGCAGCAAGCTGGTCTGTTCATCCTGTTTGGCCAGCAGCACCTGGGCCTTTTCCGGCAGCGGCAGTTGCGCATGGCCATCGGAATCGGTCTTGCCTTCGGCCAGCAACGCGCCGTCGCCGTCGAGCAGTTCCAACTGCACGCCGGACTGCGCCTTGCCGCCTTCCAACGCCTGGGTGAAGACGTCGAGACGATCACGGTAGCGGTGTGCGGACAGGCCGATATCACTCAGGGAAAACAGCGTCGCCGGCTGCGAATAACCGTAGCTGCCGGCCTCACGCATCACCGCCAGGTACACGCCCGGCTGCTTGAATGGCTCCAACCCAGCGATGGGCAGCAACAGGGTTTCACGGGTGTTGCGCGCCGGGTTGAGATCGAAACGACCGCCGTAGACCAGATCGGCCATCGGCAGCAGCTCGCGAGATTCCCAGGTATCGAGGTTGCTGGCACGCCCCCAGCGGGAGAGGAAACCTGGCAGCGCCTCAGGCTTGATGCGGAAGAACTCGACGTTGACCTTGTCGACGTTCAGCGCGATCACCGGCAGGCCTTCGGCCAGGCGAGTCGGCAGCAGCGAGCCACGGCTGGCGAAGCCAACACTGGCCAGGAGATCGCGGGTTTCGAAACGGGTGACATGCTCGGCAGCCAACTTGCCACCATTGATCGACTTCAAGCCGGCATCGATGGTCAGCACCAGCTTGCGCTGCGGTTCCAGATGACGCAGGCGCAGTTCGCTGAGGTTGTCGGTCAGCTCCCAGGCGCCGTCGACCTTGCCGTCCTTGCTGTCGACCAGGTGCAGGCGCTCGGCGAAACGCTGGTCGGGATCCAGCGGAATGGAGAAGGTCACCGACAGTGCGCTGGCACCATCGAGCTGCACTTCGGACACATCCACCACTTCCAGCTCGCGGCCGGCATAGCGTTTGGCCAGAGCATCACGGTCGACCGCAGGCTTGGCTGCCTGTTGCTGTTGCGCAGCAGGCTGGGCACTGGTCACCGTGGCGGGCGGTTGGGAAGAATCACAGGCACTGAGCAGGGTCAGTACCAAGGCCAGAAGCAGTCCTTTGTTCGGCATTGCGGGCTCCGGAGAGTAGGGGCGCGAAGGCCGATACTATAGCCGAGACGCCAAAGCGCAGACGAGACGAAGCGACGAATTCCGCCAAGCTGCGCACACTCCGCCACGTGCCTATAATCGGCGTTTTGCTGGAATGGAAGCCCCACATGCACGCCCTGTTCGAAGCCTGGCGCCACACGCCGACCCAGCGGAAGGTCTGGGCGCTGGCTGCACCGATGATCCTCTCCAACCTGTCGGTGCCGATGGTGGCGCTGGTCGATACCGCCGTGGTCGGCCATTTGCCGCATGCCCATCAACTGGCCGCAGTGGCGGTGGGCGGCAGCCTCTATACGTTGCTGACCTGGGCCATGGGTTTTCTGCGCATGGGCAGCACCGGTTTCGCCGCGCAGGCCGCCGGCCGTGGCGATGGGGGCGCATTGCGCCAGGTCTTGTTGCAGGGCCTGAGCCTCGGCGTGCTGCTGGCGTTGCTGCTCGGCCTGCTTGCCCTGCCGCTCAGCGGCGCCGCGCTAAGCCTGATGCAGCCCTCGGCCGAACTGGACAGCCTGGCCCGCGAGTTCTTCCAGATCCGCCTGTTCGGCCTGCCGGCGACCCTGGCCAGCTACGCACTGATCGGCTGGTTGCTGGGCACGCAAAGCGCACGCGGCCCGCTGGCCATGCTACTGACCATCAACCTGATCAACGTCAGCCTCGATCTGCTGTTCGTCTTCGGCTTCGAATGGGGCGTGACCGGCGTGGCCTGGGCCGCAGTGATCGCCGAATGGAGCGGCGCCCTGCTCGGCCTGTGGCTGACACGTTATGCCTTGCGTGAGCACCCCGGTCAGCTCGATCCGCGAGCGCTCAAGCGCTGGATCAACTGGCGACCGCTGCTGATGGTCAACCGCGACATCTTCATCCGCACCCTGGCGCTGCAACTGGTGTTCTTTCTGATCACCGTACAAGGCACGCGCCTGGGCGATGCCACGGTGGCCGCCAATGCCCTGCTGCTCAATGGCCTGACTCTCGCCGCCTACGCCCTGGATGGCCTGGCGCATGCGGTGGAAGCGCTGTGTGGCCATGCCCTGGGCGCCCGCGACCGCGACGCGCTGCGCCGCTCACTGCTGGTCGCCGGTACCTGGTCACTGCTGGCCAGCGTCGGTTTCGCGCTGTTCTTCCTGTTCGGCGGACACTGGTTCGTCAGCATGCTCACCGACATTGCCGACGTGCGCGAGCTGGCCATGAGCTTCCTGCCCTATCTGGCCGTCTTGCCATTGCTGGCCGTGTGGAGCTACCTGCTCGACGGTCTGTTCATCGGCGCCACCCGTGCCCGCGAGATGCGCGATGCCATGCTCATCGCCCTGATCCTGGCGTTGCCGCTGGCCTGGATGCTGCAAGACATGGGCAACCATGGGTTGTGGTTGGCATTTCTCGCCTTCATGGGGCTGCGAAGTCTGGTGTTGGCTGGCTATGCTTGGAAACTGAGTCGTCGCGACCTGTGGTTCCCACCCTCAGCATCAGGAGAGATCGCCCATGCTCAGCGTCCCGCTGCCCGCTAACGAAGCTCAGCGCCAACAGGCACTGGACAGCCTGGAGCTACTCGATACCCCCGCTGACCCCTATCTGGACGCCCTGACCCGCCTGGCTCACGACCTGTTCGGTGTGAGAACCGCGCTGATCACCCTGGTCGACCGTGATCGCCAGTGGTTCAAGAGCCGTCAGGGCCTGGATGTAGCCGAGACGCCGCGCAGCCTGTCCTATTGCTCGCATGCGGTGCTACAGGATGAACCGCTGTTCATCGACGACAGTCACGTGGACGTGCGCTTCGCCGGCACCGAGCTGGCCCTGCGCAACCCTGGCGCCCGTTTCTACGCCGGCTGGCCGCTGCACGACGCCAACGGCATTGCCCTTGGCACCCTTTGCCTGGCCGATCCCGAAGCGCGCCAACTGAGCGAACGCGAGAAGTGCCAGCTACGCGACCTGGCCTACCTCACCGAAGGCTACCTGCATCTGCAACACAGCTCACGGCAGGCTGAAGACCTGCGCGATGAGTTGAGCCGCGAACAGCGTAAAGGCATGCTCGACCCGCTGACGCAACTGTGGAACCGCGCCGGCCTGTTGCACTTTCTGCCACTGGAACAGGCGACGGCCGAGCGCAGCAACCTGCGCCTGGGGCTGATCTACTGCGATCTGGATCACTTCAAGAAGGTCAACGATCAGCATGGCCACGACGGTGGTGATCACGTGCTGTGGGAAAGCGCACGACGCATGAGCGCGGCCGTCAGACCGCAGGATGTGGTCACGCGCAATGGCGGCGAGGAATTCGTGATCCTCACCCTGGTGCACGACGGCTCCGAGCTGCTGCAGATTGCCGAGCGCATTCGTCTGGCAATTGCCGATCGCCCAATCGAGCTCGAACATGCGCAGCTGCAACAGACTGTCAGCCTCGGCTGCACGTTGCTCGCCCCCGGCGAAAGCAGCAGCGCAGCGCTCAAACGAGCCGATCAGGCGCTTTATCGAGCCAAGCACGGCGGGCGTAACCGCAGTGAGCTGGCAGACTGACCCACACTCGAGAGCATCATCATGGCCGCCGCTATCGTCGCCTACCTGCATTACCTGTCGATCTTCGCCCTGTTCGCCCTGCTCAGCATCGAACACGTGCTGTTCAAAGCGCCGCTGGATCTCAGCCGTGCGCGCAGCCTGATGATCACCGACATCGCCTACGGTATCTGCGCCGGCCTGGTGCTGCTGACCGGTGCAGCTCGGGTGCTGTGGTTCGGCAAGGGCACTGCCTACTACATGGGCAACAGCCTGTTCCACGCCAAGGTCGGGTTGTTCATCCTGGCGGCGCTGCTGTCGATTCTGCCGACCTACGTATTCTTCAACTGGCGCAACGCCGTGCGAGCCGGCCAGATACCCACACCAAGCCCCCGGCAGATAAAACTGGTGACTTGGAGCATCCGCCTGGAGCTTCTGCTGCTACTGATAATCCCGCTGCTGGCCGCGCTGATGGCGCGCGGTTATGGGGTGATCGCAGCGGGCTAGCGGTTACAGGCGCATGCCAATGGCCAGACGGTTGAGCCCGCTCATCAAGGCCACGGCGATGGTCAGGTCGGAGATTTCCCTAGCGCTGAAGTGCGCCTCCAGCGGCTGGTAGTCACTGTCCGCCGCGTGGCTGTTGGCGATATCGCTCAGCGACTCGGCCCAGGCCAACGCCGCTCTTTCACGCGGTTCGAAGTGACGGCTCACGCGCCAACCGGCCAGGCTGTCGAGCGTGATCTGCGGCACCCCCTCTTCACGCAGGGAGTGGCTGTGTTTCTCCAGGCAATAGGCACAGCCATTGATCTGCGAAATGCGCAGATAGACGAGTTCGACCAGTCGCTTGCCCAGCGGGCCGCGCTCCAGCACCGCCTTGGTGCTGATCAGCCCCTGCATCGCCTCGGCGGACAGTTCGTAATAGGGTTGACGCAAGGTACTCATGAATACTCTCCTTGAGCGGCAAGATAGGGATTGAACGCCAGCTGTTCACGCGCCTGCGCCAGCACCGCCTCGGCGTGCTCCTGACCACGCACCAGGCCCTGGAGATGAACGAACTCCAGGTCATGAATGCCGATGGTGCTCAACACATGACGCAGATAAGGCGTGAGAAAATCCGGCTGGCGTGCCTGCTCGCCACGGTAGAAGCCACCCGAGCTCACCACCACGAAGGTCGGCCGATCCGCCAGCAGGCCGACCTTGCCCGCCTCGGTAGCGGCAAAGCTGCGACCGATGCGCAGCACATAGTCGATCCATAGCTTCAGCGCTGCCGGCACCGTGAAATTGTGCATCGGCGTGGCGATCACCAGGCAGTCGCTGTTTTCCAGCTCACCGATCAGTTGCTCGGACACCCTCAGTGCCGGGTCATCTCCTGGCGCCAGCGCTACCAGCGCGTCGGCATAGCTCGCTTGCAAGGCCGGCAACGGCTCGCTCGCCAGATCGCGCTCCACAAGCTGCGCCTGAGGGTGACGCTCACGCAGACGCTCAACCAATTCCAGGGCCAGGCGGCTACCGCGACTCTGCCGTCCGTAGGGGCCGCACTCCAGTAACAGAATTCGCTGCATCTCAAAGCCCCTCACGAAAGTGCATGCCAATGCCCAGTAAGCCCTGACGGTAGTAGAAGCGCTGCCCGCGTGCATTGCTCAACGCCGTATCCAACACGAGGTTGGCACAGCCCAGACGCAACGCTTCTGCGCGAGCCTCGGCCAGTAGCCGCTCACCGATGCCCTGGCTGCGCAGATCCTCACGAGTGATCAGGTCATCGACATAGAAGAAACGCCCATGCAGCAGGTTTTCCTGCAGGCGACAGCCGGCGAGCCCCAGCACCTCGTCGCCAGCGCGCGCCGCCAGCAGACGATAGCCTTGCTCCGCCTGGCGCTGCAGGCGCCGAAGGAAGTCATCGGCGTCGCTCAGATGCGGGCGCAAGACACGCATCAGCGGAAAGCAGGCGCGCAACTCATGCGGGTCGCCGAGCCAGTCGTAGCGGCAATCAGTGGTTGGGGTCATGGCGGGTCTCCATCGAAGATGCCGCCACTCTAGGCAGAGACTGGCATAGTCGACAGAGCCAAAAACTTATGAATCGACTAGGACACTCAGCATCCCCCGCCTACAGCGGGCATGCCGAACAGGGAAACGACTGCCCCTTAACGAGGTAGTTGCTCTTAGAGCCTGTTCAACATCTGCTGCGCGTCGGCCCTGCCGCGTTAAAAACAGGCTGGAGCGCCAGCCCGGTCGGACTGCTCATTTACAGCTCGTAAAGTCGAGCGCGACTCCGACCGCTCCTCGCCTGTTTTTGTGGGGCCGCCATCGGTATTGCATAGCTCTAGCTCGCGAGACTTTGAACAGACTCTTAGGGGTTCGGATTGGACATAGCCGCGGACTTGCGGCGACGGACTGCGACTGGCGCAACATCATCACCAGCGCCGAGCAGGCATTGCACCTGACTCGGCGGCTGACGACAGCGATTAGCGGATGCTCAGGGAGCCAGGTAGGACGAGCGGGTCAGCCCCAGACGCAGCGCATCGAGGAACTGCGTACGCTCACGCGCACTGATCTTGGCGCTGGCCACCTTGTCGCGATAGTGGGTCATCAGTTCCTCGGGGGACAGGTGCACGTAGCGCAGCATGTCCTCAATGGTGTCATGGGTCTCGATACCGGCATGCACCACGCTGCCATCGGCGGCCTGGTAGATGTTCACCGAGTCGGTGTCGCCGAACAGGTTGTGCATGTCACCAAGGATCTCCTGATACGCACCGACCAGGAAAATGCCCAGCACGTAGTCCTCGCCCTCACGAATCTCGTGTACCGGCAGGCTGGTCTCGATCGACTGCTCATCGACGTACTGACGGATCTTGCCATCGGAGTCGCAGGTCAGATCCTGCAGCACGGCACGGCGCAGCGGCTCTTCGTCCAGGCGCGACAACGGCAGAATCGGCAGGATCTGGCCGATGGCCCAGGTATCCGGCAGGCTCTGGAACACCGAGAAGTTGCAGATGTACTTGTCGGCCAGCTTGTCGTTGAGTTCGTCGAGCACCGCACGGTGCGAACGCTGACGAGCCTTGAGCTGGTTGTGCAGGCGACGGCAGATGGCGAAGTAGCACTGCTCGGCCAGCGCCTTCTGCGCCAGACTGAGTTTGCCAGCCGAATACTGCGCGGCCACTTCTTCGATGTAGTGGGTGGCGCGCCAGTAGGTTTCGGCGACCATTTCCGGGTCGCTGTCGTCCAGCAGTTCGATCAGCACCTGAAGGATTTCCGGCTGTTCGACGCTGGCGTCGATCTCCGGCACCTTGTCGTTGTGGCGCTCGACATCGGTCACCTGCACCAACAGCACGGCATGGTGCGCGGTCATCGCCCGACCGCTCTCGGAGAAGATGTGCGGATGAGGGATCTCCTGGCGGTCGCAGAACTCCTTGAGCATGTCGACCACGGCGTCGGCGTAGTCCTGCATGTCGTAGTTGATCGAGCTGGCATTACGCGAATGGGTGCCGTCGTAATCCACGCCGAGGCCGCCGCCAACGTCGATGTGATCGACCGGCAGGCCCATGGCGCGCAACTCGCCGTAATAACGGATGGCCTCGCGGAAACCCTTGCGGTAATCGGCGATGTTGGCGATCTGCGACCCCATATGGAAATGCAAGAGCCGAATGCCCTGATCCAGACCGGCCGCGCGGAAGCGCTCGACCACCGAGAGAATCTGCGCGGCGGACAGGCCGAACTTGGACTTCTCGCCACCGGTGTCGGCCCACTTGGAGGAGGCCAGCGAGGACAGACGTACGCGCAGGCCGATCTGCGGCGCGACCTTGAGCTCGGCCGCCTCCTCGATCACCAGGCTGACTTCCGACTCCTTCTCGATGACGATGAACACGTTGTGGCCAAGCTTCTGCCCCATCAGCGCCAGGCGGATGAACTCACGATCCTTGTAGCCGTTGCAGACGATGGTGCCGCCCTTCGGCGCCAACGCCAGCACAGCCAGCAACTCGGGCTTGGAACCGGCTTCGAGGCCGATGGAGACATTCTGCGTGGCGATGATGTTCTCGATCACCGCTTCCTGCTGGTTGACCTTGATCGGGTACAGCGCGGTGTAGCGGCTCTGGTATTCCAGGCGCTCGATGCTGGCGTCGAAGGCACCGGTCAAGTGGCGCACGCGATCTTGCAGAATGTCCGGGAAGCGCACCAGCAGCGGCAGCGACAGGCCGCTCTGACGCAGCTCGTCGACCTGCTGATAGAGATCGATGGGTTGGCTGTCCGGCCCGTTGGGGCGCACTTCGATACGCCCGGCGTCGTTGATCGAGAAATAGCCGGCGCCCCAGTGGCGAATGCCGTAGACACTGCGGCTATCGGCTACGGTCCATTGGCTGCCGTCGTCTTTGCGGGTGCGTCGTGCGGACATCGGGTTCTCCCATGAGAAAAGCCTGACCTTACTGGCGGCCAGTTTAAAAATTAAGGAAGCAAGATGACGTTTGCTCGGCGGTTGACCGTATGAGCGTCATCGAAGTTTAGAAAAGGGCGCTTCAGCCGCCGGACTTCTTCGCGGTAAAACCGCGTTTGCTCAGCTCGGCCAACAACAGATCGACATGGTCGCCCTGGATCTCGATCACGCCATCCTTGAGCGCGCCACCCGTGCCGCAGCGCTTCTTCAGCGCACTGGCCAGCTCCTTGAGCGGCTCTTCGGCCAGCGGCACGCCGCTGACGGTGGTGACGGTCTTGCCGCCACGGCCCTTGGTTTCACGGCGTACACGGGCAATGCCGTCGCCGTCTGGAATGAGCGTCTTTTTGCAGATGCAGGCATCCACCGGCTGATTGCAATCCGGGCAATGACGACCGCCATCGGTGGAATAGACGAGACCGCTCAACGCGGCAAATGAAGAGGCTTTCTTGACCACCGGCTTGTCCTCGTAGGGGTCAGGATAGCGACTGGCTGAACGGGTTCAGCCGCGAAGCCCCACTCAGGCAGGGGCAGCGCAAGCGGACAGACGTCCGCCGAAAAGGCCGCGCAGTTTAACGGCAAAGACTGGGATTGCTAAGTCTATATTTGCGTCATTGTGCGGCACTTTGGCGACGCCGTTCGCTATCGGACACAGCATGCTCGCAATGCTCCACACCGTAGGGTGCGCCGTGCGCACCGAAGCCTCGCATCAGATTTACAGGCGGTGCGCACAGCGCACCCTACGACACTGCAGCCAGATAACGTTCCAGCGCCGCCAATGAATCCGGGCAATACGGCAGGCGGTGAGTTTCCTCCAGCGCCTGTTCGATGCTGATGAAGCGCGCCTCCAGCACCTCCTCCGGTTGCAACACCAACGGCGCATCGGACACTGCCGAATAGGCCATGCACCATAGGCGGCTTTCCGGCGCGTCATAAAGAAAGTGCGCATGCTCGACCAGCGTCGCATCGATGATGCCCAACTCCTCGGCCAGCTCACGCTGGGCCGACAACGCGTAATCCTCGCCCTCCAGCACCATGCCGCCTGCCGCCACATCCCAATAACCGGGATACAGCGCCTTGCTCAGGGTTCGCCGGTGTACGCACAGCAGCCCAGCCGAATTGAACAGGAGAATGTAGGTACCGCGACCGATCAGACGCTGCTCGCGCAGCTCGACCCGAGAGACGCCGCCCAACGGCTGATCGTTTTCATCGACCCAGGCGACCCGCTCGCTATCGGAGGCAGCGCGATGCGCCGCCTCCGCCGCCGAGATCACTGCCATCAACCCTGGCTCAGCAGTTGACGCAGGTCGATCAGGCCCGCGTTGGCGCGCGAGATGTAGTTGGCCATCACCAGCGAGTGGTTGGCGAGAATGCCGTAACCGCTGCCGTTGAGGATCATCGGGCTCCACAGGGTGGCCTGGGCCGCCTCCAGCTCGCGAATGATCTGACGCACGCTGACGGTGGCGTTCTTCTTCGCAAGCACGTCGGCGAAGTCCACTTCGACGGCGCGCAGCAGATGAGCCAGCGCCCAGGCCTGACCGCGTGCCTCGTAGAACACGTTGTCGATCTGCAGCCAGGGCGTCTCGTACACGCCATCTCGCCCTACCAGGCCAGACTCTTCGGCATCATTGCCCACCTGCAGGTTCTCGTTCAGGCGCACCTGTCCAACACTGGCGGACAGGCGCTGCGACAGCGAACCGAGACGGGTGCCGGCATCACCCAGCCAGTTGTTGAGGTTGTCGGCACGGGCATAGAACTGCGCGTTCTTCTCGCTCAGGTCAGCCAGATAGCGATCCAGCGACTTGATGCCTTCGCGATACTCGGACTCGGACGCCGGCAGCGCCCAGCTCTTGTTGTCGAAGTGAAAGCGCGGCTCGGCCCGGGCCAGATCCGGATTTTCCGTGGACTGCGACTGCGAACGGGCGAAATCCTTGCGCAGCGCACGAGAGAAATCACGCACCTGCACCAGCACGCCGTACTCCCAGCTCGGCATGTTGTCCAGCCACAGACCGGGCGGAGCAAGGTCGTTGGACAGGTAGCCGCCCGGCTTGTCCAGCAGCGTGCTGGCGACCTGCTTGAGGGTTTCCACGGTGGTATAACCGGTCACCATCTGCCGCTGCGCCTGCTGCGCTGCGCTCTGGGCGTGCTGCTGAACCTGGAACGAGGCTGGCTCCTGACTCCAGTACCAACCGACCACCAGGGCGATCAGCAGATAGACACCGATCAAGCCGCCTAGCGCACGAGCGATCAGGCTACCGCCACTGCGGTTACCTCCTGCGGCCTTCTCAGTGCTGCCTTGCGAGTTCGTCGCACGATTCTTCCAGTCCAGCATGGCAGTGTCCTTTTTTAAGCGAATTCGAGTGTTCGACCACAACCCGGCCAACGGGTTGCGACCTATTCCGCACTATAAGGTAAGCCCGCAGCAAAACGCAGAGCACAGGGGCAAACTTACCGTTGGTACGGGAAAACTACATTTCTGTCGCCTATTCGACAGAAATACCGACGTCAATTGATCGACGGCAATGCCAGCGCCATCAGCAAGTGATAGCATCAAGCCACCACTGACTTAACCACCTATAGAAGTCGGCCCATGACCGAGCACCTGGATCCCAGTCGCGATCGCCTCAAGCATCACTTCGCTCAGCGCGTGATTCATCAGGCGCGCCAGGTGCTGGAAGTCTGGCAACGCCTGCAACGCAGCGAGTGGAATGACGCCGGCATGGCCGAACTGACCGAGGCCAACCTGCGCCTGCTGCGCTACGCCGAGCGCTTCGAGCAGATCGAGCATGCGCAACTGGCGCAAAACATCGGTGCCAGCCTCGACGACGTCGTGGAAAACCGCGGGCGTCTCAACAGTACCCTGATCGCCCGGCTCAATCAGGCCATGCAACGTCTTTCGCGTACCGGCCTGCGCCATAGCGATGCCTTCGAACAGACGTTCCTGCCGCCGCTGCGCAAGCCGGTCTACCTGGCGCTGCAGGATACCCAGCGCGCCGAACGCCTGGCCCAGCAACTGGAATTTTTCGGCCTGGCCGCTCAGTCACTGGACGATGCCCAGGCATTCCGCGCCGCCATCGCCGAACGCCATCCGGCAGCCATCGTCATGGATGTCGACTTCGCCGGAGCCGGCCTGGAACTGGCCGAATCGGTGCAACAAGGACTGGAGCAGAAGATTCCCCTGCTGTTCTTCAGCCATTGCGACACCGATACCCCGACCCGCCTTGCCGCGGTGCGCGCGGGCGGCCAGGAGTTCTTCACCGGATCACTGGACGCCTCCAGCCTGCTCGAACGCATTGAGGTGCTGACCCACGTCGCTCAATACGACCCGTACAAGGTGCTGATCGTCGACGACTCCAAGGCCCAGGCCACGCACACCGAACGCGTGCTCAACAGCGCCGGCATCCTCACCCACACCCTGACCGAGCCGATCAAGGCGATGGATGCGCTGGCCGAGTTCCAGCCGGACCTGATCATCCTCGACATGTACATGCCCGAGTGCAACGGCGCCGAACTGGCCAAGGTGATCCGCCACAACGACCGCTACGTCAGCGTGCCGATCATCTACCTGTCGGCCGAAGACGACCTCGACAAGCAGCTCGATGCCATGAGCGAAGGCGGCGACGACTTCCTCACCAAGCCGATCAAGCCGCGCCACCTGATTGCCACCGTGCGCAACCGCGCAGCCCGTGCGCGCAACCTCAAGGCGCGTATGGTGCGTGACAGCCTCACCGGCCTGTACAACCACACCCACACCCTGCAACTGCTCGACGACGCCTGCTACCGGGCGCGCCGCGAAGAGCAGCCACTGGCCTTCGCGATGCTCGACATCGACCACTTCAAGAAGGTCAACGACACCTATGGCCACCCCATGGGCGACCGCGTGATCAAGAGCCTGGCGCTATTTCTCAAGCAACGCCTGCGCAAGACCGATCACATCGGCCGTTACGGTGGTGAGGAGTTTGCCGTGGTGCTGCCGGACACTGACGAGCAATCGGCGCTCAAGGTGCTGGAAGAAATCCGCCAGCGCTTCGCCGAGATCCACTACCCGGCCCAACCGCAGGATCTGTCCTGCACCTTCAGTTGCGGTATCGCCATGCTGCAACCAGGCCTGGACGGCAACGCGCTGTCCAAGCATGCCGACGAGGCGCTGTACAAGGCCAAGCACGGCGGCCGTAACCGGGTGGAGCTGTACCGCGGCGACTGATCGCTACCCTGGCGGAATGTGACGCAGCTCACTGCGTCATCAGGCTGTAACCGAAACGCAATAACCTCGAGCGCATCGTTCAGTCGTCGATCGAGCCTGCCATGCGTCTCAAGCTGCTCACCAACCTCAACACCCTGCTGCTGGTTACCGTCTGTATCGCCCTGGCAGCGACCTTGTGGTGGTCGCAGCGCGCCCTGCAGCAACCGGTGCAACTGATGGAGCGTTACCTCGCGTTGTCGCAGCAGTTTCAGCATGACGTCGCCAACAACATCCAGGCCTACCTCGCCAGCGGCAATGCAGTGCAACACAGCGCGGCCAGCCAGGCCATCGACGCCTTCGAGCAATCCCTCGACGCACTGCCGCAGCAACTGGCCGACGAACTGCGCCCGAGCCTGGAACAGTTGCGCGATTTCAGCGCCACTCAGTTGCTGGCCGCCGGCAAGCTGGCCGGCGATCCTCAGGGGCTGCTGCTACAGGCCGAGCGGGAAATGCTCGCGGCCCTCGAACAACTGACCCAATACGCCGACAACGCCACCGGCGAGCAGGCTGCACGCTACCGCAAGCCACTGCTCGACGCAGGCTCGCGCCTGCTGCGCCTGGCGCATGCGCGGGAACGCTTCATCAGCCAGGGCCGCCCGGAACTGCTTGGCGACGTCGAGCGCGAACTGAAGACGCTTACGCAATTGGTGGAAACCCTCGACAACCTACCTCTGCTCGGCGTGCAGCAGGACGACAGCACCGCCGACCTCGGTTTCGCCGCCATGCTCGGGCTGGACTCAACGCAGCAGGATCAGCAGACCCAGGATCGCGGTATTGACCTCAAGCGCGAGCTGAACACCCTGGTTCGGCGCTATCCAAGTGAACTGCAGCGCACCCATGAGTTGGTCGAGCAGCGCCAGCAACTGGCCGTGACCACCGGCCAGCGCGTCGCACAACTGCAGCAGGCGCTGGCCGAGCTGGAGCCGTTGGTCAAAGGCGAATACGCCCGCATCCAGGGTGAGGTACGGCTGATTCAAGGCCTGATGATCGGCCTGATTCTGCTGATTGCGCTGGTCATCGACCGCATCCAACGGCGCCTGTCGCAGGTGCTCGGCAATCTGGTTCCCGCACTGTCGAACTGGGCCAGTGGCGACTTCGCCGCGCCGATCACGATCAATTCCCGCACCCGCGAGCTGCGCGATATCGAGGATTCGCTCAACCACCTGCGTCGCTACCTGGTCGAGCTGGTCGCCAGTATTCGCGGCCATGCCGAACAGGTCGCCGGTTCCAGCCGGGCTTTGGCCGAACTCAGCACCGGCCTGCATGCTGGCGCTGAACGCCAGGCTGGTGACACTGCACTGATCCGCGATGCACTGGGCGAACTGGAGGCTACCATCGGCCAGGTGGCTCAGGATGCCAGCCAGAGCGCAGACGCCAGCCGTGATGCTGACCGCGCACTGGAGCAAGGCCAGCAGGTCATCGGCCAGAGCCTGGAAGGGCTGCATGCGCTGGTTGGTGAGGTGCAGGACAATGCCCAGGCCATCGAACGTCTGGCCGACGAGACCGCCACCATCGGCGGCGTACTCACGGTGATTCGCGGCATCGCCGAGCAGACCAATCTACTTGCGCTCAATGCCGCCATCGAGGCCGCTCGGGCTGGCGAGGCCGGCCGAGGCTTCGCCGTGGTGGCCGACGAGGTGCGCTCACTGTCACAACGCACCGGCAATGCCACCGCGGAAATCCAGAATGTCATCGGCCGCCTGCAACAGGCCGCACATCAATCCGTGCAGGCGATGCGCGCCCAGGTCGAGCATGCCGAAGCCACTGCCGGCAAAGCCGAAGCGGCCGATGGGGCCCTGGACGAGATCGTCACGGCGATTCGCACCATCGCCAGCATGTCTGCACGCATCGCCGAGGCTACCGCCCAGCAAAGCGATGCCGTCAGCGAGATTCGCGAGCATGGCGAACGCATCCATCAACTCGGCGACGAGAACCTGCAGCGCATCGGCCAAGGCCGCGCTCAGGGCGAGCAGTTGTTGCAACTCGGCTCGCAACTGCACAGCGCGGTACAGGCGTTCCGAGTCTGAACCTGCGGCATAGCCGCGCAGGCCTGGCGCCGCAGGGAACTCGCTCCATACCTTTTCCTCCAAGGGCCGTCCATCCCGGAAAATCGACAGCCCGACCAGGCTGACGAAATGTGCATGGGCGCTTTCAGCTATCATGCCGCCACCTTTTCGCCGAGATAGTCGCCCCGATGTCACTGCGCCGCCTGCTGCTTCCCCTCTTGCTGCTTTGCCTGAGCCTGCCGGCCAGCGCCAATTTGTTCGAACGCCCGGCGGCCTCCCCCATTGGCGCCCCGCTGAACAACAGCAGCGACTTCCTGCCGGTGCGCGAAGCCTTCAAGCTGAGCCTGGTGAGCAGCGACGCCGAGGCCGTGACCCTGCGCTTCGTCGCAGCCGAGGGCTACTACCTCTATCGCCATCGTTTCAATTTCAGCGTCGAGCCGACCGACCTCGTACTCGGCGAAGCAGAGCTGCCTGCCGGTGAAGCCAAGCACGATGAATTCTTCGGCGATGTCGAGGTGTACTACGGCGTACTGGACATTCGCCTGCCACTGGACAACCCGGACAACCGCCCGCTGCGCCTGCAAGTCGGTTACCAGGGCTGCGCCGACAAAGGGCTGTGCTACCCACCGGAAACCGAATTCATCGAGATCGGTGACATGCCGGCCGCCACCTCCGACGGCGCACTGACGACCGTGGCGAGCGTAGCTGCGGCCTGGAACTGGAAAGAACTGATGCTGTTCTTCCTCGGCGGCCTGGCCCTGACCTTCACACCCTGCGTGCTACCGATGCTGCCGATTCTTTCCGGCGTAGTGCTGCGTGGTCAGCTCGGCGGCATGCGCGGCTTGACCCTGTCACTGGCCTATGTGCTGCCGATGGCAGCCTGCTTCGCCATCCTCGGCACCCTGATGGGACTGTTCGGCGCAGGCCTCAACCTGCAGGCGCGGTTGCAATCGCCCTGGGTGCTGGTGCCTTTCGCGGCCTTCTTTGCTGCCTTCGCCCTGGCCATGTTCGGCCTGTTCGAGCTGCGCCTGCCTCGTTTCATCAGCGAACCGCTCGACCGCTTGGCCGGCAAGACCCACGGCGGCTCGCACCTCAATGCAGCCCTGCTTGGGGTGCTCTCCAGCCTGCTGGTCAGCCCCTGCGTTTCGGCACCACTGGCCGGCGCCCTGCTCTACATCAGCGCCAGCGGCGATGCCTTGGGGGGTGGCCTCAAGTTGCTGGCTCTGGGCCTCGGCATGGGCACACCGCTGGTGCTGTTCGCCGTTGGCGGCGGTGCCTTGCTGCCGAAGAGCGGCACCTGGATGGTCACCGTGCGCAACGCGTTCGGCGTGCTGTTGCTGGCGGTTTCGGTATGGTTGCTCGAACGCGTGCTGCCCGGCAGCCTGAGCCTGGCCCTGTGGGGATTGCTGGCAGGTGGCGTGGCGGTGTTCCTCGGCGCGCTGGAATTCGGCCCGAAGACGCATCGGCAGAAACTCGGCCAGATCGCAGGCCTGGCGCTGCTGGTCTATGCGCTGGCCGCCGGTTTCGGCGCGCTGCAGGGCGCAACTGATCCACTGCGCCCCCTGGCTCAGCTTGCGAGCGCAGCCCCCGGCAGTGCAGCCAGCAGCAAGAGTGGCGCCTGGCAAACACTGAGCAGCCCAGCCGAACTGGACGCCGCCCTGGCCGAAGCCAAGGCCGCCAATCAACCGCTGCTGCTGGACTGGTACGCCGACTGGTGCATCAGTTGCAAAGTCATCGAGCGCGAAGTGTTCGGCAATGCCGAGGTAGGCGGCAAGCTGGGCGGCTGGCGGCTGATCCGTTTCGACATCACCGAAAGCAACGCCGCCCAGCGTGCTCTGCTGGATCGTTACAACCTGTTCGGCCCGCCGGCCATCCAGCTGTTCGCCGGTAACGGTGACGAACTGAACGATCTGCGTGTCGTAGGCGAGATCGATGCTGCCGCCTTCTCGACGCGACTCGATCAGGCCGCCCCCCGTCGGTAGCGACCAAAACCGGCAACATAGTCATATTCTTGCCGCAAACGGCAGGCATCGTGTCGACTATTGCTGACATCGACGAGCTGCGGCATAGTCCGGCGCAGCTCGAACAACAAGGAATGCGACCATGGCCACTCTATTGGTGCTGCACGGCCCCAATCTCAACCTGCTGGGCACCCGTGAGCCCGACAAGTACGGCGCCACCACCCTCGCCGAAATCAACCAGAACCTGGAGCAGCAAGCGCGCGAGGCAGGCCATCACCTGATGTACCTGCAGAGCAATGCCGAGTACGAGTTGATCGACCGCATTCACGCCGCAAAAGGCGAAGGTGTCGACTTTATCCTGATCAATCCTGCCGCTTTTACCCATACCAGCGTCGCATTACGTGACGCATTGCTGGCAGTGAGCATCCCATTCATCGAAGTGCACCTCTCCAACGTGCACAAGCGTGAACCTTTTCGCCATCACTCCTACTTCTCCGACGTTGCGGTAGGGGTGATCTGCGGCCTCGGCGCCAGCGGTTACCGCCTGGCTTTGGAAGCCGCGCTAGAACAACTTGAAGCTAAACGACCCTGACCTCACCGGGAGTGGAACCGCTATGGATATCCGTAAAGTCAAGAAACTGATCGAGCTGCTGGAAGAATCCGGTATCGACGAGCTGGAGATCAAAGAGGGCGAAGAGTCCGTACGCATCAGCCGTCACAGCAAGCAACCGGCTTACGCTGCACAACCGATCTACGCTCCGGCGCCGGCCCCAGCCGCCGCTCCGGTTGCCGCCGCAGCCCCGAGCGCTGAAGCTGCTCCGGCCGCGCCGAAACTGAACGGTGCCGTGGCCCGTTCGCCGATGGTCGGTACTTTCTACCGCGCCGCCTCGCCGACCTCGGCCAACTTCGTCGAAGTCGGTCAGACCGTGAAGAAAGGCGACATCCTGTGCATCGTCGAAGCCATGAAGATGATGAACCACATCGAAGCCGAAGCCAGCGGCGTGATCGAATCGATCCTCGTGGAAAACGGCCAGCCGGTTGAGTACGACCAACCCCTGTTCACCATCGTTTGATGCCCGGGGAGCCTGCAATGCAGAAGCTGGAAAAAGTCCTGATCGCCAACCGTGGCGAAATCGCCCTGCGCATTCTGCGCGCCTGCAAGGAACTGGGCATCAAGACGGTGGCCGTACACTCCACCGCCGACCGTGAGCTGATGCACCTGGGCCTGGCCGACGAATGCGTCTGCATTGGCCCGGCCCCTGGCTCGCTGTCGTACCTGAACATCCCGGCCATCATCAGCGCCGCCGAACTGACTGGCGCTACCGCCATTCACCCGGGCTACGGCTTCCTGGCCGAGAACGCCGACTTCGCCGAACAGGTGGAGAACTCCGGTTTCGCCTTCATCGGCCCGAAAGCCGACACCATTCGCCTGATGGGCGACAAGGTTTCGGCCAAGGACGCCATGATCAAGTCCGGCGTACCGGTGGTGCCAGGTTCCTCCGGCCCGCTGCCGGAAGACGAGGAAGAAGCCCTGCGCATCGCCCGCGAAGTCGGCTACCCGGTGATCATCAAGGCCGCTGGCGGCGGCGGTGGTCGCGGTATGCGTGTGGTGCACAAGGAAGAAGACCTGATCAAGTCGGCCAAGCTGACCCGCACCGAAGCCGGTGCCGCGTTCGGCAACCCGATGGTCTATCTGGAAAAATTCCTCGGCAACCCGCGTCACGTCGAAGTCCAGGTGCTGTCTGACGGCCAGGGCAACGCGATTCACCTGTATGACCGCGACTGCTCGCTGCAGCGTCGTCACCAGAAGGTGATCGAAGAGGCTCCAGCTCCGCTGATCGACGAGAAGGCCCGCGCCGAAGTGCTCAAGCGCTGCGTCGATGCCTGCGTCGAGATCGGCTACCGTGGCGCCGGCACCTTCGAGTTCCTCTACGAAGATGGTCGTTTCTACTTCATCGAAATGAACACCCGCGTTCAGGTGGAGCACCCGGTTACCGAAATGGTCACCGGCATCGACATCCTCAAGGAGATGCTCAGCATCGCCGCTGGCAACAAGCTGTCCATCAAGCAGGAAGACGTGAAGATTCTCGGCCACTCCGTGGAGTGCCGGATCAACGCCGAAGACCCGGACAACTTCATGCCCAGCCCAGGCAAGGTCAAGCACTTCCATGCTCCGGGCGGCAATGGCGTTCGCGTCGACTCGCACCTGTACAGCGGCTACAGCGTCCCGCCGCACTACGACTCGCTGATCGGCAAGCTGATCACCTTCGGCAAGGATCGCGACGAGGCCATGGCTCGCATGCGCAATGCCCTGGACGAGATCGTGGTCGACGGCATCAAGACCAACGTGCCGCTGCACCGCGACCTGACCCGCGACAAGGGTTTCGTCAAAGGTGGCGTGAATATCCATTACCTCGAAAAGAAACTGGGTATGGATAAGCACTGAGCCCCAATGACCTGCTGCGCGTCGGCGATACTGCGTTAAAAACGGCCTCGGCAAGCTGCTTGCAGCTAACGCGCTTTAGCGCGGCCCGAAGGGCGAGTGGAACGAGTAATGCTCACTTACAAATGTAAGCTCCGCTCCCTCGACCGTTTTTGCCTTGTCTCGCTCTAGCTCGCTAGGTCATGACTGAAGTGCTAAACAAGGGCTGCCTTCGGGCGGCCCTTGTCGTTTCCGGCCGATAGCCGAACTGGCCGGCCGGCCATCCGTTCAAGTAAGCTGCGCGGCCAAACGCCCCGCGCACCGTTCATGAGGTTTGCCATGCCCTGGTTACAAGTCCGTCTCGCCATCACTCCCGAGCAGGCAGAAACCTATGAGGATGCGCTGCTGGAAGTGGGCGCCGTATCGGTGACCTTCATGGATGCCGAAGATCAGCCGATCTTCGAGCCGGATCTAGGCACCACGCCGCTGTGGTCGAACACCCATCTGCTCGCCCTGTTCGAAGCCGATACCGACGAAACCGCGCTGATCACCCACCTGCAACTGCTCTGTGACGGCGCGCTGCCAGAGCACCAGATCGAACGCATCGAAGATCAGGACTGGGAGCGCAGCTGGATGGACAACTTCCAGCCGATGCGCTTCGGCCAACGCCTGTGGATCGTGCCGAGCTGGCACGCTGCGCCGGAACCGGACGCGGTCAACCTGCTGCTCGATCCGGGCCTGGCCTTCGGTACCGGCACCCACCCGACCACCGCGCTGTGCCTGGAATGGCTCGATGGCCAGACACTGAACGACTGCAGCGTGATCGACTTCGGTTGCGGCTCCGGTATCCTCGCCATCGCCGCGCTGCTGCTCGGCGCCCCGCAGGCAGTCGGTACCGACATCGACCCACAAGCCCTGGAAGCCTCGCGCGACAATGCCTCGCGCAATGGCATCGACCCGGCACGCTTTCCGGTTTACCTACCCGCCGACCTGCCGCAACAGCCGGCTGACGTGGTGGTCGCCAACATTCTCGCTGGCCCGCTGGTTTCCCTAGCACCTCAGATCACTGCGCTGGTCAAAGGCGGTGGACGTCTGGCGCTGTCCGGCATTCTCGCCGAGCAGGCCGATGAGGTACGCGCGGCCTATGCCGATGCCTTCGAGCTCGACCCGACCGCCATCAAGGACGGCTGGGTTCGTATCAGCGGTATCAAGCGCTGAATCCCGCGCAGCCGTTACGTTAGACTAGCCGCTTGGATTTTCCGGAACCGCGCATGAGCGAAAACCACGTCACCCAGTGCCCCCATTGCCGCACCAGCTTCCGCGTCAGCCAGGCGCAACTGGCTGCTGCGCATGGCGCCGTGCGCTGCGGGGCTTGCCTGCACGTGTTCAATGCCGCTGAACAGCTGTTCGGCGCAGCCGCCGCCAATCGCCCAGCCGTAGTCAAAGCAGCGCCCACATCAGCTCTCACGCAGTCGCCCAGCACAAAGCCGGCAGCCAAGCCCGCCGACGACACCCTGTGGATTCACGACGACCTTGATCTGGATAGCCTCGATCTGGACGAGGAACTGGCCAGACTGGAGGAGCAGGAGCAACAGCTGTCACAACAGTTCCTCGCCCTGGAACGCGCCCCGCATCCAACCGAGCGCTTCGACAACAACGCCCTGCCTGCCGATGACGGACCGCACGACGAGGCCTGGGCCGAAGCCCTGCTGCGCGACGAGCCGGCCAAACGCAGCAGTTTCGAACTGCAACCGAGCGACGACAGCGACACCAAGCAAACGCCTGCTCCGAATGTCGATCTCGCGCCCACAACCGCGCCGGCAGCGACCCAGACGCTGTCCATCGCCGACGACCTCGATGAACCGGACGAACCACGTCTCGGCAACCTGAGTCCCGAGCAGGACGACGAAGACGATCAGGAACCTGAACGCCAAGGTGATCGTGAAGCCGTCAAAAGCCCTCGAAGCGAACCGAACCTGCGCGAGACGCGCCTGTTCGAGCTGGACGACGAACCGCTGCAGCTGGACTGGCGCCCAACACCCGCCCGCCCCTGGGGACGCTGGTTCGCCTGGGGCCTGCTCAACCTACTCGCGGCTGGCGGCCTGCTGGCACAGTACGCGGCCTACAATTTCGACGAGTTGGCCCGCCAGGATCGTTATCGCCCCTGGTTCGAGCAGCTGTGCCCGAGCATCGGCTGCGAACTGCCATCGAAGGTCGATATCAGCCAGATCCGCAGCAGCAATCTGGTGGTGCGCAGCCATCCGGAGTTCTCCGGCGCACTGATCGTCGACGCCATCCTCTACAACCGCGCGCCCTTCGCCCAGCCCTTCCCGCTGCTGGAAATGCGCTTCGCTGACCTCGGTGGCCAACTGATCGCCAGCCGACGCTTCAAACCCAGCGAATACCTGGCTGGTGAGCTGGCCGGGCAAAGCGAAATGCCGCCGCAGACGCCGATCCACATCTCCCTGGACATCCTCGACCCGGGCACCCGTGCGGTGAACTACAGCCTCAGCTTCCACTCTCCCGAGTGAAGCGCAGACAGCGAAACGACCGCTGATCTAACTACTGGCGATAAGCCCATAGCTGTTCAGAATTTGTTCAAAACGACCTTTATCCGGTCATCCAGAGCGGGTATCATGCCCACCCTTTCGCGAGCACCGACCCACCATCGTTTCCCCTGAGGACACAGTGGAGGCCTGGTGTTGATCGCCCTTTGTCTCAACTGCGAACCAACAAGCAGGGACGCCCCATGTCGGCCCCACGTATTGGCCCCTACACATTGCCCAATCGGTTGATTCTGGCCCCTATGGCCGGCGTCACCGATCGCCCGTTCCGCCAGTTGTGCCGCCGTCTCGGTGCCGGCCTGGTGGTATCGGAGATGGTCACCAGCGATGTGCGCCTGTGGAATAGCCGCAAGTCCAGCCTGCGCCTGCTGCATGCAGGGGATCCCGAGCCACGCTCGGTGCAGATCGCCGGGGGCGACCCGCAGATGATGGCCGATGCGGCGCGCAAGAACGTCGAGCTGGGCGCTCAGATCATCGACATCAACATGGGCTGCCCAGCCAAGAAGGTCTGCAACAAGGCTGCCGGCTCCGCCCTGCTGCGCGACGAGCCGCTGGTACGCGAAATCCTCGATGCAGTGGTCGGCGCGGTCGACGTACCGGTCACCCTGAAGATCCGCACCGGCTGGGATCGGCAGAACAAGAACGGCATCACCGTGGCGAAAATCGCCGAAGACGCCGGGATTGCCGCACTTTCCGTACATGGCCGCACCCGCGCCGACCTTTATACCGGCGAAGCCGAGTACGACACGATTGCCGCCATCAAACAGGCGATATCCATTCCGGTGTTCGCCAATGGCGACATCGACTCCCCACGCAAGGCCAAAGCCGTGCTCGACGCCACAGACGCCGACGCACTGCTGATCGGCCGCGCCGCCCAAGGACGGCCGTGGATCTTCCGCGAGATCGAGCACTACCTACGCACCGGCGAGAATCTGCCGGCACCCGCACTGCTCGAGGTGGAACACATTCTGCTAGAGCACCTGGCCGCACTGCATGCCTTCTATGGCGACTTGATGGGCGTACGCATTGCCCGCAAGCATGTCGGCTGGTATCTGGCAACCCTGCCGGGCGCCAGGGAGTTTCGCGCCCAATTCAACCGTCTGGAAAGTACGGACGCCCAGTGCGCACACGTTCGTGAGTTCTTCCACGAACGGCACAACGATGGAAACGAGGTGGCCGCATGACGTTGATGACTGAGACCTTAGTGAGTGGAATTGCACCCGTGAGTGACAACACCAGCCTGAAACAGCACCTGAACACGCCGAGCGAGGAGGGTCAGACCCTGCGTGGCGCCGTGGAAAAGGCACTGCACAATTATTTCGCCCATCTTGAGGGCGCTGACGTCACCGACGTGTACAACCTGGTGCTGACCGAAGTGGAAGCCCCGCTGCTGGAAAGCGTCATGAACTACGTGAAGGGCAACCAGACCAAGGCTTCCGAGCTGCTCGGCCTGAACCGTGGCACCCTGCGCAAGAAGCTCAAGCAGTACGACCTGCTGTAAACCTGAACTCCCGAAAAGGGCGGCCCACATGAGCCGCCTTTTTTGCTGATATTCCCGCTCTGATGGATGCTGAAATGACCGACCAGACCACCCGCCTTCCCGTCCGCCGCGCGCTGATCAGCGTTTCCGACAAGACCGGCATCCTCGAGTTCGCCCGCGAACTGGCTGCTCTCGGTGTCGAGATTCTCTCCACCGGCGGTACCTACAAGCTGCTCAAGGACAACGGCGTGGCAGCAGTCGAAGTCGCCGACTACACCGGCTTCCCGGAAATGATGGATGGCCGCGTGAAGACCCTGCACCCGAAGATTCACGGCGGCATCCTCGGCCGCCGCGCCATCGACGGCGCGGTGATGGACGAGCATGGCATCAAGCCGATCGATCTGGTGGCGGTCAATCTGTACCCCTTCGAAGCCACCGTGGCCAAACCTGACTGCGACCTGGCCGATGCCATCGAGAACATCGATATCGGCGGCCCGACCATGGTTCGCTCTGCCGCGAAGAACCACAAAGACGTGGCCATCGTGGTCAACACCGGTGACTACGCCGGTATCGTCGACGCCCTGAAAGCCGGCGGCCTGACCTACGCCCAGCGCTTCGACCTGGCGCTGAAGGCCTTCGAGCACACCGCGGCCTACGACGGCATGATCGCCAACTACCTGGGCACCATCGACCAGGCACGCGATACCCTGTCCACCGAAGGCCGCGGCGCCTTCCCGCGCACCTTCAACAGCCAGTTCATCAAGGCGCAGGAAATGCGCTACGGCGAGAACCCGCACCAGAGCGCGGCGTTCTACGTCGAGGCGAAGAAAGGCGAAGCCAGCGTGTCCACCGCCGTGCAGCTGCAGGGCAAGGAACTGTCGTTCAACAACGTCGCCGACACCGATGCGGCGCTCGAATGCGTGAAGAGCTTCGTCAAGCCAGCCTGCGTCATCGTCAAGCACGCCAACCCGTGCGGCGTGGCCGTGGTACCGGAAGACGAAGGCGGCATCCGCAAGGCCTACGACCTGGCCTACGCCACCGACACCGAATCGGCCTTCGGCGGCATCATCGCCTTCAACCGCGAGCTGGACGCTGAGACCGCCAAGGCCATCGTCGAGCGCCAGTTCGTCGAAGTGATCATCGCACCGAGCATCAGCGCCGCCGCCCGTGACGTGGTCGCTGCCAAAGCCAATGTGCGCCTGCTCGAGTGCGGCCAGTGGCCAGCCGAACGCGCTGCCGGCTGGGACTTCAAGCGCGTCAACGGCGGGCTGCTGGTACAGAGCCGCGACATCGGCATGATCAAGGCCGAAGACCTGAAGATCGTCACCCAGCGCGCGCCGAGCGAGCAGGAAATCCATGACCTGATCTTCGCCTGGAAAGTGGCCAAGTTCGTCAAATCCAACGCCATCGTCTACGCCAAGAACCGCCAGACCGTCGGCGTCGGCGCCGGCCAGATGAGCCGCGTCAACTCCGCACGCATCGCCGCGATCAAGGCCGAGCATGCCGGCCTGCCGGTACCCGGAGCGGTCATGGCCTCGGATGCGTTCTTCCCGTTCCGCGACGGTATCGACAACGCCGCCAAGGCCGGCATCACCGCGGTGATCCAGCCGGGTGGCTCGATGCGCGACAACGAAGTGATCGCTGCCGCCGACGAAGCCGGTATCGCCATGGTGTTCACCGGCATGCGCCACTTCAGGCACTAAAATCGGGCGCACTGAAACCGGCGTCTGCGTTGTTGCCCTGGGTTCCGCCAATGCTCATTGCCAATAGGCAACTCCGCTTGTCGAAAGCCAGGGCGCCTAGCCTCTACCGGCTTCATCGCGCCCTCGAATTCGTAGAACGTAGCCCGGATGAAATCCGGGAGCGCCCCCACTTGAAAGCCCCGGATTGCATCCGGGCTACGCTCAGGAGAATCCCATGAACGTATTGATCATCGGCAGCGGCGGTCGTGAACACGCCCTGGCCTGGAAAGTGGCGCAGGACAAACGCGTCGAGAAAGTCTTCATCGCTCCTGGCAACGCCGGCACCGCCACCGAAGCCAAGTGTGAAAACGTCGCCATCGACGTCCTGGATATCCAGGCACTGGCCGATTTCGCCGAAAAGAACGTGCAACTGACCATCGTCGGCCCGGAAGCGCCGCTGGTCAAAGGCGTGGTCGACCTGTTCCGTTCGCGCCAGCTGGACATCTTCGGCCCGACCGCCGCCGCCGCCCAGCTGGAAGGTTCCAAGGCCTTCACCAAGGATTTCCTGGCACGCCAGAACATCCCGACAGCCGACTACCAGAACTTCACCGAGGTCGAGCCAGCCCTGGCCTACCTGCGTGAGAAAGGCGCGCCGATCGTGATCAAGGCCGACGGCCTGGCCGCCGGCAAAGGCGTGATCGTCGCCATGACCCTGGCCGAAGCCGAAGACGCCGTGCGCGACATGCTCGCCGGCAACGCCTTTGGCGAAGCAGGTTCGCGCGTGGTGATCGAAGAATTCCTCGACGGCGAAGAAGCCAGCTTCATCGTTATGGTCGACGGCGAGAACGTATTGCCGATGGCCACCAGCCAGGATCACAAGCGCGTCGGCGATGCCGACAGCGGCCCGAACACCGGCGGCATGGGCGCCTATTCGCCAGCCCCAGTGGTCACCGCCGAGGTGCACAAGCGGGTGATGGACGAAGTCATCTACCCGACCGTGCGCGGCATGGCAGCCGAAGGCAACGTCTACACCGGCTTCCTCTATGCCGGTCTGATGATCGACAAAGCCGGCAAACCAAAAGTCATCGAGTTCAACTGCCGCTTCGGCGACCCGGAAACCCAGCCGATCATGGTGCGCCTGGAAAGCTCGCTGGTACTGCTGGTCGAGGCCGCGCTGGCCAAGGCGCTGGACAAGGTCGAAGCGACCTGGGATCCGCGCCCGACCGTGGGCGTGGTGCTGGCAGCCGGTGGCTATCCGGGCGACTACGCCAAGGGCGATGTGATCGAAGGCCTGGATGAAGCAGCCAAGCTCGACGGCAAGGTATTCCACGCCGGTACCGCGCTGAAGGACGGCCAGATCGTTACCGCCGGCGGCCGCGTACTGTGCGCCACCGCCATCGGCGCCAGCGTCGCCGATGCCCAGCAACAGGCTTACCGCCTGGCCGAGAAGATTCGCTGGAACGGCATGTTCCACCGCAACGATATCGGCTATCGGGCCATCGCCCGCGAGCGCGGCGAGGACTGACAGCACCTCGTTACGTAGCCCGGATGCAATCCGGGACAGAAAGCGCGAGTTCCCCGGATTGCATCCGGGCTACAATCGCCAAAGAAAAGGCCCCGCATCTGCGGGGCCTTTTCGTTTCAGTTGGCGGTCAGTGCCAGTTGCGCAGGTCTCGATCCTTGGTTTCCGGCATCAGGAACAGGCCGATGAAGAAGGTCATCACCGCCACGATGATCGGGTACCACAAGCCGTAATAGATATCCCCCGTCGCCGCCACCATCGCGAATGCAGTGGTCGGCAGGAAGCCCCCGAACCAGCCATTACCGATGTGGTACGGCAACGACATCGCCGTATAGCGGATACGCGTCGGGAACAACTCGACCAGCAAGGCGGCAATCGGTCCGTAGACCATGGTCACGAACAGCACCAGCACCGTCAGCAGCAAGACCAGCATCGGTTTGTTGATCTGCTCCGGATCAGCCTTGGCCGGATAACCGGCATTGCGGATCGCATCGGTCATGCTGACGTTGAAGGCATCGGACTGCGCCTTGAACTGATCGGCCGGCATGCCAGCCCCTTCGAAGGAAGCAATGGTCTGGTCGCCGATGCGAATGCTCGCCACAGTACCGGCCGGAGCTGCTTCGTTGGAGTAGTTCACCGAGTTGCGCGCCAGGAAGCCCTTGGCGATGTCGCAAGACGCCACGAACTTGGCAGTACCAACCGGGTTGAACTGGAACGAGCAGGCGTTCGGATCAGCCACGACGACAACCGGCGAGTTGGCCTGGGCCTGCTCCAGCGCCGGGTTGGCGTAGTGAGTGATCAGGGCGAACAGCGGGAAGTAGGTCAGTGCCGCGACCAGGCAGCCGCCGAGGATGATCGGCTTGCGCCCGATCTTGTCCGACAGCCAGCCGAAGATGATGAAGAACGGTGTACCGATCAGCAGCGACAGAGCGATCAGGATGTTCGCCGTCGCGCCGTCCACCTTCAGCGTCTGCGTGAGGAAGAACAGCGCGTAGAACTGCCCGGTGTACCAGACCACAGCCTGACCGGCAGTGCCACCGAACAGGGCGATCAGCGCAACCTTGGCATTTTCCCAGCGACCGAAGGCTTCGGTCAGCGGTGCCTTGGAGGTCTTGCCCTCTTCCTTCATCTTCTTGAAGGCAGGGCTTTCGCTGAGGGTCAGGCGAATCCACACTGACACCCCGAGCAGCACGATGGACAGCAGGAACGGGATGCGCCAGCCCCAGGCGGCGAACGCTTCTTCACCGAGCCAGGTGCGGGTGCCGAGAATCACCAGCAGCGACAGGAACAGCCCCAGCGTCGCGGTGGTCTGGATCCACGAGGTGTAGAAGCCACGCCGGCCATGTGGCGCGTGCTCGGCCACGTAGGTCGCCGCCCCGCCGTACTCCCCACCCAGCGCCAGCCCCTGGAACAGCCGGAGAATGATGAGGATGATCGGCGCCGCGATGCCCCACTGCGCATAGGTAGGTAGGATGCCGACGATGAACGTCGACAGGCCCATGATTAGGATGGTGATGAGGAAGGTGTACTTGCGGCCAACCAGATCCCCCAGGCGGCCGAAGAAGATCGCACCGAATGGGCGCACCGCGAAACCGGCGGCGAATGCCATGAGAGCGAAGATGAATGCTGCGGTTGGGTTGACGCCGGAGAAGAACTGCACCGCGATGATCGCGGAGAGTGAACCGTACAGATAGAAGTCGTACCACTCGAAGACCGTGCCCAGGGACGAGGCGAGGATGACCTTGCGCTCTTCCTTGGTCATCGGCCTCGCTGCTTCATGTCCACCCTCTACTGCTGAATCTACACTCATGGCTGCCTCCATGACGTCGTTGAGGCCTGGAGCGCCGATCGCCCTGTGCCCGGACGTCTTTCTTGTGATTGTTCTGATTGGCAAGGCTAGACGCCTATGGCGAAGGCAGCACTAGACATTAGTCTAATGCGCGCATTTTCCTGAAAATGCCTCTAGCCACCGACTCCCCTGGCCTGCAGCCAATGACAGGCACGCCACTGCAACGTGACGCATGGCTTCGTGAGTTGACAGAGGCAGACCTCGCCTGCTTGAGCACGTGCGCATGCTTCAAATGCAGCTCCGACAGCGAACCGGCGCCATCATCCCGTGCGACTTGGCCCAGCAAAATGGCCACCTACGCCATATTCCCCAAGCATATGCTTGGCTATAATCCGGCCACTCACTTAGAAGGATTTGCCCGTGCACCGGCTCAGGACTGCCATCGGATTACTCGCCAGCCTACTGCTGATCGGCCTCGCTTTCCCGGCCACAGCGGCGGACAAGGCAGTCACGACGGCGAACTGGTCCTACCTGATCGATGCCAGTGCGCGCCTCGGCCTGGAAGAGATACGCGCCCAGCGCCAGCAGTTCAAACCACTCAGCAAACAATCCTTCACCTTCCCCCCCAGCCAGCACGCCGTCTGGCTGCGCGCCGAACTGCCGGCCAATCAGCAACCCACCTGGCTCTGGGTGTTCTCCCCGCGGGTGCAGTACCTCGACTACTACCTGCTGCGAGACGGCCAGTTGGAGCAGAACCTGCATACAGGCGAGGCCATGCCGCTGGAGTCGCGACCGCTGCCATCGCGCTTCTACCTGATGCCGCTGCCCAACGATGGCCAGTCACGCGTGGCCTACGTCCGCCTCACCTCGAACCATCCACTGATGACCTGGTTCAAGGTGATGGATCAAACCGAAGTGGTCAGCCTGGAAAAACCCGCCTACCTCTATGGCATGCTGTTCGGCGCGCTGCTGCTGCTGACCCTGTACAACCTCATTCGCTTTCTCTACAGCCGTAGCGCCAGTGGCCTGTGGCTGGCCGGCGTGAACATCGGCCTGGCGATCTGCTCGTCCGCCAACCTCGGCATCTTTGCCCAATGGCTGCCGAGCCTTGGCTACAACCAGTCGTTGATCGCGGATGTATCAGCCCTGTTCGCCGCCTTCAGTGGCCTGGCCTTCGGCCTGGGCTTCGTGCGGGATACGCCAGCACAGCACAGCCCTCTCAATCGCCTGCTCCAAGGCAACGCCCTACTGCTGCTGGCTTACGGCCTGTGCATCAGCATTACCGGACTGTTCTGGTTCAGCTCGCTGGTCTACCTGCTGGTGGCGCTGAGCACCCTGAATCTGCTGTTGGTATCCAGCCTGCACTGGCGCGCCGGGTACCAACCTGCACGACTGGTGGCCGTTGGCATGCTGGTGTTCAACCTCGGCTTCGGCTTCTTCGTGCCGGTGCTTCTGGGCTTCGATCAGCTCAACCCAGGCTGGCTGGTGCTCGGTGTATTCAGCGTCGCCACCCTGGCCGGCCTGATCCTCAGCGTGTCGCTCACCGAGCGTCAGCGGCAGATCCAGCGCGACACCCTGCACGAGCGCACCGCCATGGCAGCGAGCAGCGCCGAGCTGCGTGCCAAGGCCGAGTTCCTGGCCAAGATCAGCCACGAAATTCGCACCCCCATGAACGGCGTGCTGGGCATGACCGAACTGCTGCTGGGCACGCCGCTGTCGGCCAAGCAGCGCGACTACGTGCAGACCATCCACAGCTCGGGCAACGAGCTGCTCACCCTGATCAACGAGATTCTCGACATCTCCAAGCTGGAATCCGGGCAGATCGAGCTGGACGACGTGCAGTTCGATCTCGGCGCGCTGATCGAGGACTGCCTGGACATCTTCCGCGCCAAGGCCGAGCAGCAGAAGGTGGAACTGATCAGTTTCATCCAGCCGCAGGTGCCACGTGTCATCAGCGGCGACCCGACGCGCCTGCGCCAGGCGCTGCTGAGCCTGCTCGACAATGCCTTCAAACAGACCACCGAAGGCGAGATTCTGCTGGTCGCCGCACTCGATAGCAGCAGCGATCAGCATCGCCTGCGCATTGCCGTGCAAGACAGCGGCCGCCCACTGCAGCCAGAAGAGCGCGACGCGCTGCTCACCGCCGAACTGCAGAGCCGCGACTTCCTCGCTGCCACCCGCCTGGGCGGACGCCTCGGCCTGATCATCGCGCGCCAACTGGTGCGCCTGATGGGCGGCGAATTCGGTATTCAAGGCAGTGGCAACCAGGGCACCACCCTGTGGCTGACCCTGCCATTGGACGCTGCACGCCTGGAACAACCGGAAGCCGATCTCGACAGCCCACTGCAGGGCGCCCGCCTGCTGGTGGTGGACGACAACGACACCTGCCGCAAGGTGCTGGTGCAGCAGTGCAATGCCTGGGGTTTGCAGGTCAGCGCGGTGCCGTCCGGCAAGGAAGCCCTGGCCCTGCTGCGCACCAAAGCGCACATGCGCGAATACTTCGATGCCGTGCTGCTCGATCAGGACATGCCCGGCATGACCGGCATGCAGCTGGCGGCGAAGATCAAGGAAGACCCGAGCCTCAACCACGACATCCTGATCATCATGCTTACCGGGATCAGCAACGCGCCGAGCAAGGTGATCGCGCGCAACGCCGGGATCAAGCGCATCCTGGCCAAGCCAGTAGCCGGCTATACGCTCAAGACCACCCTCGCCGACGAACTGGCGCAGCGCCCCAACGATACGCCAGCGCAGGCCGCGCCGACGCCAGTCAGCACGCCACTGAACGTGCCGGTCGACTTCCGGATTCTGGTCGCCGAAGACAACAGCATCTCCACCAAAGTGATTCGCGGCATGCTTGGCAAGCTCAACCTGCAGCCCGATACCGCCAGCAATGGCGAGGAAGCCCTCAAGGCGATGAAAGCGCAGCACTACGACCTGGTGCTGATGGACTGCGAAATGCCGGTACTCGATGGCTTCTCCGCTACCGAACAACTGCGCGCCTGGGAGGCCACCGAGAAGCGCCCACGCACCCCCGTGGTGGCCCTGACCGCGCATATTCTCAGCGAACACAAGGAGCGTGCCCGCGCAGTCGGCATGGACGGGCACATGTCCAAACCGGTGGAGCTGTCACAACTGCGCGAGCTGATCGAACACTGGATCGCCGAGCGCGAACTGCGCCGTCAGCGTGACGCCCAGCCACATTGAAGGTCTTCTACTCTTTTTCTGCCCTCTTGCGAGCCTGCCGCCATGGCGTCCGATATGTTCAGCCTCTACCTGAAGATGCTGGTGCTCTATAGCCCCTTCTTCGTCCTGTCCTGCTTCATCGGCCTGAGCCGCGGTTACACCCTCAAGGAACGCAAACGCCTGGCCTGGAAGGTGGCACTGGCGACGCTGATAGCCAGCGTGCTGCTGTACCTGTTCGGCAAGCACATCTTCACCCTCTTCGGCATCACCATCGACGCCTTCCGCATCGGCGCAGGCTCGGTGCTGTTCATCTCCGCGCTCGGCATGGCGCAGGGCAAGTCGGCGGTGCAGAGCGACAACGTGCAGCAGGATGTCACCATCGTACCGCTGACCATTCCCATCACCGTCGGCCCCGGCACCATCGGTGCCCTGCTGCTGATGGGCGCCAGCCAGCCGCACTGGGACGACAAACTGGTGGCCGTGGCGGCGATCTTCCTCGCCAGCCTCACCGTGGGCGTGGTGCTGTACCTGTCCAACCAGTTCGAGCGCCTGCTCGGCGACCAGGGCCTGCAGATCGTCAGCCGCTTGATGGGCCTGTTCGTCTGCGCCCTGGCCGCGCAGATCATCTTCACCGGGGTGAAGAACTACCTGGTGCCATAAGACGGCGAGCTTCGAGCCCTCGGTGCGCACAGCGCACCCTACCTACCGAATGCCTGCAGGCCCCCCTCGATCTCGTAGTCCCGTAGGGTGCGCTATGCGCACCGCCAGCCCTTAAACCCTGCACCATTCGCTTGCAGGCCAGCCCCACCTCGGTGCGACGCCTCTCGTCAAAGCCCCTTCCGTTGCACTGTAATCCCCGAAAATAAAGGCCTGCGCCAAACTGGCACCGTCATTGCTCCAGCGATTCCAACTTGGATACAAGATGGGATCTCGAAGCATGAGCAACACACCAATCACTTTCACCCTCGCACAATGGCAACAGGCCTACCGCGACGGCCAATCACCTGCTGAACTGCTGCACGCCCTGCGCCGGGAACTGCGCGCTGACGACACGGCGTGGATCGCCCTGGCCAGCGAAGCTCAGCTGAATGCCCAACTCGATGCCCTGACAATTGCACTGGAAGGTGCAGGCAGCGACCTGAGCAAGCTGCCGCTGTATGGCGTGCCCTTCGCCATCAAGGACAATATCGATGCGGACGGCTGGCCCACCACAGCCGCCTGCCCCGAGTTCGCCTATGTGGCCAAGGCTGACGCCACAGTAGTCGCGCGCCTGCGCGCCGCCGGCGCGATCCTGATCGGCAAGACCAACCTCGATCAGTTCGCCACCGGTTTGGTCGGCACCCGCTCGCCTCACGGCGCGGTGCCCAACAGCTTCAACCCGGCTTACGTCAGCGGCGGTTCCAGCTCCGGTTCGGCCAGCGTGGTGGCGCGCGGCCTGGTGCCCTTCTCCCTTGGCACCGATACCGCAGGCTCCGGCCGTGTACCGGCCGGTTTCAACAATATCGTCGGGCTCAAGCCGACCAAGGGCTGGCTGCCCAACAGCGGACTGGTACCGGCCTGCCGCACCCTGGACTGCATCTCGGTGTTCGCTCTGACCGTCAGCGATGCCCTGGCCGTGGCCAACATCGCCGGTGGCTATGACGCCGCCGATGCCTATAGCCGCAAGAACCCGAACAGCGCAAAAGTCGGCATGCCGGCCAAGCCGCGTCTGGCGGTGCCGAGCAACCCCGAGTTCTTCGGCGACACGCAGAACCAGGCGGTCTATGAGAGCGCCCTGGGCAAGCTGCGCGAACTGGGCGCCGAGCTGGTGGAGATCGATTTCGCCCCCTTCCAGCAATTGGCCGAGCAGCTCTATTACGGCTCCTGGGTCGCCGAACGCACCGTCGCGGTGGAGGATGTCGACCCGGCACATATCAACCCGGTAGTACGCGGTATCGTCGACAACGGGCACAAGTACAGTGCCTGCGATGCCTACAAGGCCGAATACATCCGCGCCGAACTGTCACGCACGATCAACGAGGCCCTGGCCGGCTTCGACGCCCTGGTGGTGCCCACCTCGCCGACCATTCGCACCCTGGCCGAGATGGAAGCCGAACCCGTGCTGTTCAACAGCCAGTTCGGCACCTACACCAACTTCACCAACCTCGCCGACCTGTCTGCTCTGGCCATTCCAGCGGGCCTGCGCGCCGACGGTCTGCCCGCCGGCATCACCCTGATCGCGCCAGCCTGGCATGACCAGGCCTTGGCGGCCTTCGGTCAGCGCTGGCAACAGGCAATCAATCTGCCGCTGGGCGCCACCAGCAAGCCGCTTCCGGCACAAGCCATCGACGCCAAGCCGGCGCCGGGCAGCATCCGTGTCGCCGTGGTCGGTGCGCACCTGACCGGCATGCCGCTGAACTTCCAGCTGACCAGCCGCGATGCCGTGCTGGTGGAGCAGACCACCAGCGCCGCACATTACCGCCTGTATGCCCTGCCTGGCACTGTGCCGCCCAAACCGGGCCTGTCCCGTGTGGCCAAGGACGGCGCCGAAATCATCGTCGAGCTGTGGGACGTGCCGCAGGCGCGCTTCGGTGAGTTCGTCGCCGAGATCCCGCCGCCGCTGGGCATCGGCAATCTGGAGCTGGCCGACGGCCGCTGGGTCAAGGGCTTCATCTGCGAGCCTTACGCACTGGACGGCGCCCGCGACATCACCAGCTTCGGCGGCTGGCGCGCCTTTATCGCCAGCACCAAGGCCTGAGCACGCTCATGCCGCGTGCTGCCGAGCGCCCAGAGAGCCTGGCCGAGCGCATCTACGCCCGGCTCAAGGACGACATCTTCGAGTTCCGCCTGATGCCCGGTGACCGCTTCTCCGAAGGCGAAATCGCCGAGCGCATGGCCGCCAGCCGCACGCCGGTGCGCCAGGCGCTGCATCGCCTGCAACGTGAGGGTTTTCTCGACGTGCACTTTCGCAGCGGCTGGCAGGTTCGCCCGCTGGACTTCGCCCAGTTCGATGAACTCTACGAGCTGCGCATCGTCCTCGAACTCGAAGCCATACGCCGACTTTGCCAACGCCCCATGGACGAACACCCGCCTGCACTACAGGCGCTGACTCGCACCTGGATGGTGCAAAAGGAAGATCAGTTGCAGGACGGCGCCGCCGTTTCACGCCTCGACGAAGCCTTTCATTGCCAATTACTGGAAGCCGCCGGCAATCGCGAGATGGCCCGCGTGCACCGTGAGGTCAGCGAGAAGATCCGCATTCTAAGGCGGCTGGATTTCACTCAGCCGCAGCGCATCGACCTGACCTATGCCGAACACCAGCAAATTCTCGACGCAATCCTGACCCGTCGCTCAGAAGAGGCACAGCAATTGCTCAAGGGCCATATAGAGGTCAGCAAGGCAGAGGTGCATTCGATCACCTTGCACAAACTGTACGGCGCTCGTCAGCGCGTAGAGCCGATGCCGGAATAACCGGGCCATGACCTTCACTGCATGACCAATAACAACGCTGTCCGCTTACTCACACTTGTGAATGGAGATCGCACCATGCAACGTCGCAGCCTGATCAAGGCCTTTACCCTTTCCGCTTCCATCGCCGCCATGGGCCTGTCCTGGTCCATCCAGGCCGCCGAGACCATCAAGGTCGGTATCCTGCACTCGCTGTCCGGCACCATGGCCATTTCCGAAACGTCGCTGAAAGACATGGCGCTGATGACCATCGACGAGATCAACGCCAAGGGCGGCGTGCTCGGCAAACAGTTGGAGCCGGTGGTGGTCGACCCCGCATCGAACTGGCCGCTGTTCGCCGAGCGCGGCCGCCAGCTGCTGACCCAGGACAAGGTCGCCGTGACCTTTGGCTGCTGGACCAGCGTATCGCGCAAATCCGTGCTGCCGGTCTACGAAGAACTCAACGGCCTGCTGTTCTACCCGGTGCAGTACGAGGGTGAAGAGATGTCGCCGAACGTGTTCTACACCGGTGCGGCGCCAAACCAGCAGGCCATCCCGGCAGTGGAATACCTGCTCAGCGAAGACGGCGGCGGCGCCAAGCGCTTCTTCCTGCTCGGCACCGACTACGTCTACCCACGCACTACCAACAAGATCCTGCGCGCCTTCCTGCACAGCAAAGGCATCGCCGACAAGGACATCGAAGAGGTCTACACCCCCTTCGGCCACAGCGACTATCAAACCATCGTCGCCAACATCAAGAAATTCGCCGCAGGCGGCAAGACCGCCGTGGTCTCCACCGTGAACGGCGACTCCAACGTGCCGTTCTACAAGGAACTGGCCAACCAGGGCCTGGAAGCCACCGAAGTGCCGGTGGTGGCCTTCTCCGTGGGCGAGGAAGAACTGCGCGGCATCGACACCAAACCGCTGGTCGGCCACCTGGCGGCCTGGAACTACTTCCAGTCCGTGGAGAACCCGGTCAACGAGAAGTTCGTCGCCGACTGGAAAGCCTACGCCAAGGCCAAGAAGCTGCCGAACGCCGACACCGTGGTGACCAACGACCCGATGGAAGCCACCTACGTCGGCATCCACATGTGGGCGCAGGCAGTCGAGAAAGCCGGCACCACCGACGTCGACAAGGTGCGCGAAGCCATGGCCGGCCAGGAATTCGCAGCGCCGAGCGGCTTCACCCTGAAGATGGACGAGAAGAACCACCACCTGCATAAGCCGGTGATGATCGGCGAGATCCAGGACGACGGTCAGTTCTCCGTGGTCTGGGAAACCGAAGGCCCGATCCGCGCTCAGCCGTGGAGCCCGTACATCGAAGGCAACGACAAGAAAGCCGATACCCCGGTGAAGTCGAACTAAGGCAAAGCCCCCTCTCCCACAAGCGGCAAGCACAGCTCGTCATGGGTTGCCGTGCCGCTTGCCTCCCCCTCACCCGCTTGCGGGAGAGGGGCCGGGGAGAGGGTTGCCGTAGCCCGGATGCAATCCGGGAAGCACGTCCCGGAGCGCATCCGGGCTACGCCAAGGACACCCCTTATGCCCACTGCCCTTACCCGAATTCTCCTGAGTCTGCTGCTGTTGCTGCCGCCGGTCGCAAGCGCTGGTGATGCCGACGACTTCGTCGCCGCCAATGCCGGCAAGCAGGCCAAGCTACTGCAGGACTGGGCCGCCGCGCCCAACACGGCACGCATGCCCTTGCTGCAAGCCCTGCAGCAGGGCCGCGTCGCCAGCGATGCCGACAAGCGCGCCTTCATCGAACAGGACGGCGCCTGGCAAGCTGCCGATGACGTAGCCGAAGCCAATGGCACGCCGCGTAAACTGCGCCTGAACAACCGCCTGCGCGGCCTGGTGGCGGTCGCCGTCGCCAGCCATCAGTTGCTCGAACACGATGCCGCCGCACGCCTGGCCGCCGCCAAGCAGTTGCAACGCAATACACCGCCTGCCCTCCTGCCGTTGCTGGAAAGCCGCATGAGCGCCGAGGCCGACGAGAACGTGCGCGACGCACTGACCCTGGCCCTGGCCAACCTGCAACTGGCCGACGCCAACCCGGCCGTGCGCCTGGCTGCCGTACAGCGCCTGGGCCAGACCGGCGATCCGCTGGCCCGCGTGCGCCTGGAAGCCCTGCTCGACCCGGCGCAGGAAAGCGATGCCGAGGTACGTGCCGCCGCGCAGAAGAGCCTGGCCCAGGTGAAGAACAAGCTGATGATTGGCGAGCTGCTCGGCCAGGCCTTCAGCGGCCTGTCGCTCGGCTCGACCCTGCTGCTGGCAGCTCTCGGCCTGGCCATCACCTTCGGCCTGCTCGGGGTGATCAACATGGCCCACGGTGAGATGCTGATGCTCGGTGCCTACACCACCTACGTGGTGCAGCTGAGCTTCCAGCGCCTGGCTCCCGAATACCTCACACTCTATCCACTGGCGGCACTGCCGATCGCCTTCCTGGTCACCGCCTGCATCGGTATGGCCCTGGAACGCACGGTGATCCGCCACCTCTACGGTCGCCCGCTGGAAACCCTGCTGGCCACCTGGGGTATCAGCCTGATCCTGATTCAACTGGTACGCGTCACCTTCGGCGCACAGAACGTCGAAGTGGCCAACCCGGCCTGGTTGTCCGGCGGCATGCAGGTGCTGCCCAACCTGGTACTGCCCTACAACCGCATCGTCATCATCGGCTTCGCCTTGTTCGTCGTGCTGCTGACCTGGCTGCTGCTGAACAAGACGCGCCTGGGCCTGAACGTGCGCGCGGTGACGCAGAACCGCAACATGGCCGCCTGCTGCGGCGTACCCACCGGCCGCGTGGACATGATGGCCTTCGGTCTGGGCTCAGGCATCGCCGGCCTCGGCGGCGTGGCCCTGAGCCAGATCGGCAACGTCGGCCCGGATCTCGGCCAGAGCTACATCATCGACTCCTTCCTGGTGGTGGTGCTCGGCGGTGTCGGCCAGTTAGCCGGTAGCGTGCTGGCCGCCTTCGGCCTCGGCGTGGTGAACAAATTCCTCGAGCCGCAGATAGGCGCCGTGCTGGGCAAGATCCTCATCCTCGCGCTGATCATTCTGTTCATCCAGAAACGCCCGCAAGGCCTCTTCGCTCTCAAAGGACGGGTGATCGACTGATGACCTGTGACCGTTATTGCGCCATCGACCGTAGGGCGGGTGAAACCCGCCAGACCGACCGGACGCCATCGCTGCAGCGGCGGGTTGCACCCGCCCTACGGAAATAAAGGACGAGTGACCGACTGATGAATGCGCTAAATCAAACGCTGCTGGCCCGCGCCAGCGCCAAGCTCGGCCCACGGGTGTCGCTGGCCATCGGTCTGGTGGCACTGGCGATCCTCGTCGCCATGCCGCTGCTGCACCTGCTGCCAGCCGATCATGCCTTGCACGTCTCGGCCTACAGCCTGACGCTGGTGGGCAAAATTCTCTGCTACGCCATCGTCGCCCTGGCGCTGGATCTGGTCTGGGGCTACGCCGGCATGCTGTCGCTGGGCCACGGCCTGTTCTTCGCCCTCGGCGGCTACGCCATGGGCATGTACCTGATGCGTCAGTCGGCAGGTGACGGCCTGCCAGCATTCATGAGCTTCCTGGCCTGGAGCGAGCTGCCCTGGTACTGGTACGGCACCTCCAGCTTCCTCTGGGCGATGTGCCTGGTGGTGCTGGCGCCCGGCCTGCTGGCTCTGGTGTTCGGCTTCTTCGCCTTCCGCTCGCGGATCAAGGGCGTGTACTTCTCGATCATGACCCAGGCGCTGACCTTCGCCGGCATGCTGCTGTTCTTCCGCAACGAAACCGGTTTCGGCGGCAACAACGGTTTCACCGGTTTCACCCGCATCCTCGGCTTCGACATCACCGCGCAAGGCACCCGCGCCGTGCTGTTCCTGGCCACCGTGGTGTTGCTGGTGGGCAGCCTGTACCTGGGCTTTCGCCTGGCACGCAGCAAGTTCGGTCGAGTGCTCACCGCCCTGCGCGATGCCGAGAACCGCCTGATGTTCTGCGGCTACGACCCGCGCGGCTACAAGCTCTTCATCTGGGTGCTGTCGGCGGTGCTGTGCGGCCTGGCCGGCGCGCTGTACGTGCCGCAGGTGGGCATCATCAACCCCAGCGAGATGGCGCCGACGCAGTCCATCGAGGCTGCCGTATGGGTCGCCCTGGGCGGCCGCGGCACGCTGATCGGCCCACTGCTCGGCGCTGGCCTGGTCAACGGCATGAAGAGCTGGTTCACCGTGGCCTTCCCGGAATACTGGCTGTTCGCCCTGGGCGCACTGTTCATCGTCGTCACGCTCTTCTTACCCAGAGGCGTCGTCGGCCTGCTGAAGAAGGAGAAGGATCAATGAGAGCCACTCCGGTACCCGAAACCATGCTCGAAGCTGCCTTCGACCCCACCGGCCTGGCGCTGGACACCGGCAACCTGCTGGGCAAGGGCGTCAACGTCCGTCACGGCACCATCCTCACCCTGGAAGACATCAACGTCAGCTTCGATGGCTTCAAGGCGCTGACCAACCTGACCCTGTACATCGGCGTCGGCGAGCTGCGCTGCATCATCGGCCCCAACGGCGCCGGCAAGACCACCATGATGGACGTGATCACCGGCAAGACCCGCCCGGACAGCGGTGTGGCCTACTTCGGCGAGCAGTTCGACCTGACCCGCATGAGCGAGGTGGAAATCGCCCAGGCTGGCATCGGCCGCAAGTTCCAGAAGCCCACGGTGTTCGAAGCGCTGTCGGTGTTCGAAAACCTGGAGCTGGCGCAGAAAACCAACAAGTCGGTGTGGGCCAGCCTGCGCGCCAGGCTCACTGGTGAGCAGAGTGACCGTATCGACGAGGTGCTGCAGACCATACGCCTGGATAGCTCGCGTAACCGCCCGGCCGGCCTGCTCTCTCATGGCCAGAAGCAGTTCCTCGAGATCGGCATGCTGCTGATGCAGGAGCCACACCTGCTGCTGCTCGACGAGCCGGTGGCCGGCATGACCGACGCCGAAACCGAGTTCACCGCCGAACTGTTCAAGTCCCTGGCGCGCAAGCACTCGCTGATGGTGGTCGAGCATGACATGGGCTTCGTCGGCTCCATCGCCGACCACGTCACCGTGCTGCACCAGGGCAGCGTGCTGGCCGAAGGCTCGCTGGAGAAGGTGCAGAACGACGAGCGGGTGATCGAGGTTTACCTGGGTCGCTGACAGTCGGTGCGCACGGCGCACCCTACCCAGCGCGGTTTATCCCGTAGGGTGCGCCGCGCGCACCGCATGCTTAAGGACATCGATATGTTGCAAGTCCAACAACTCCACCAGTATTACGGCGGCAGCCACATCCTCCGTGGCCTGTCGTTCGACGTGAAAGTCGGCGAAGTCACCTGCCTGCTCGGCCGCAACGGCGTGGGCAAGACCACGCTGCTCAAGTGCCTGATGGGCCTGATCCCGGCCAAGGACGGCAGCGTGCAATGGGAAGGTAAGGCCATCACCGGCTTCAAACCGCACCAGCGCGTGCACGCCGGCATTGCCTACGTGCCGCAGGGCCGCGAGATCTTCGGTCGCCTGACGGTCGAGGAAAACCTGTTGATGGGCCTGTCGCGCTTTCCCGGCAGCCAGGCCAAGGCCGTGCCCGAGTTCATCTACGAGCTGTTCCCGGTGCTGCGCGAAATGAAGCATCGCCGTGGCGGCGATCTGTCCGGCGGCCAGCAGCAACAGCTTGCGATTGGCCGCGCGCTGGCCAGCCAGCCGCGCCTGCTGATCCTCGACGAACCCACCGAAGGTATCCAGCCCTCGGTGATCAAGGAGATCGGTGCCGTGATCAAGAAGCTCGCCGCCCGTGGCGACATGGCCATCCTGCTGGTGGAGCAGTTCTACGATTTCGCTGCCGACTTGGCCGACCAGTACCTGGTGATGAGCCGCGGAGAGATCGTCCAGCAAGGCCGTGGCGAGAACATGGAAGCCGAAGGCGTGCGCGGGTTGGTGGCGATCTGATTCGCAACGTAGGGCGGGTGTAACCCGCCAGAAATATCCGGGGTGTCCATTGGTGGGCTGAAGCCCACCCTACGGCAGGCTAGCGATTTGTAGGGTGGGCCGGGCGGCGTACCGCTTCAGCCCACCAAAATCAGATGGTCGCTGTGACCTTAATTCAGTCACGTAGGGTGGGCGACGTTTCACCCGTCCACCAAACACAACCTCGCGCCAGCAGAAGCCCAGTTACTCGGCGAAATCCGCCCCCTCGCGCAGCAACTGGCGCTTCACGCTTTCCAGATGCAGGTGCGCGCTTTCGGCGTTGCCCTGCAGCATCTGCCGGCACGCCGCACTGGCAATCGCCGGCGCCACCGCCTTCAACGGACGACCGCTGGCCATGGCCTTGAGCTGCACCTCGGCGGCGCGCTCCAGGTAGTAGAGGTCGTCCCAGGCTTCGGCAATGCTCGGCCCCAGCACCAACGGGCCGTGGTTCTTCAGCATCACCACATCGGCATCACCTGCCGCACGGGCGATGCGCTCGCCCTCGGCGTAGTTCAGGGCAAGGCCCTGATAATCCTCATCCACCACCAGACGCTCATAGAACTTCAACGCCGTCTGCCCGGCCCAGACGAAGGGCTCGCCCTCCAGCATGCACAGTGCCGTGGCGTTGGGCATATGGGTGTGGAACGCTGCCGTGGCTCGCGGATTGAGGCGGTGCAACTGGGCATGAATGAAGAACGCCGTGGCTTCCGGCTTGCCTTCACCCAATACCACACGCCCCTCGAAATCGCAGATCAACAGTGACGAAGCCGTGACCTCGGCGAACGCCAACCCATACGGATTGACCAGAAACAGCTCGGGCCGCCCCGGCACCACCACGGAAAAGTGATTGCAGATACCCTCGCCCATGCCGAGCCTTGCAGCCATGCGAAAACAGGCGGCCAGGTCGATACGCGCTTGAGCGATCGCGGGGCTGTCGAGGCCACTGGTGGAAGCTACAGGGGCAGTATTGATTTCGAATGCATGGGCCATGTGCGCCACTCCTCAAAGAGATGCCTCAAGCCTAGCGTGCAGGCTGAGTACGCCTAGGGACAGTTATCCAACGTCGTTGAGCCAGACGCGCTGACCCAGCCACTTCCGGTATCTGGCCCTACGACCCACGGCCGCTTTGTTCCTAAGGTGCAGCCATCCGCAACGGCCAGCCCGAGGTCATCATGAGCACACCGATCAGCAACCAGTACGTCCACGATCTGGATCGCCAGCACGTCTTCCACTCCTGGTCGACCCAGGGCGCCCTCAACCCGCTGGTGATCGCCGGCGGCGAAGGCTGCACGCTGTGGGACTACGACGGCAAACGCTACCTCGACTTCAGCAGCCAACTGGTCAACACCAACATCGGCCACCAGCACCCGAAGGTCATCGCCGCCATCCAGGAACAGGCCGGCAGTCTGGTGACCATCGCCCCAGCCACCGCCAACCTGATGCGTGGCGAAGCCGCCAAGCGCATCCTCGCCCGCGCGCCGGCCGGTTTCTCCAAGGTGTTCTTCACCAACGCCGGCGCCGATGCCAACGAGAACGCCATGCGCATGGCGCGCCTGTACACCGGCCGCGACAAGATCCTCTCCGCCTACCGCTCCTACCATGGCAGCACCGGCGCGGCCATCGTCGCCACCGGCGATCCACGCCGTGTGCCCAACGAATACGCCCGGGGCCACGTGCACTTCTTCAACCCCTACCTGTACCGCAGCGAATTCAACGCTGCGAACGAGGAAGAGGAATGCGCGCGCGCCCTGCAGCACCTGCGCCGGGTCATCGAATGCGAGGGACCGGGCGCCATCGCCGCCATTCTGCTCGAGAGCATTCCCGGCACCGCCGGCATTCTGGTGCCACCGAAAGGCTATATGCAGGGCGTGCGCAAGCTGGCCGACGAGTTCGGCATCCTGCTGATCTGCGATGAAGTGATGGCCGGCTTCGGCCGCACCGGCGCCTGGCTGGCGCTCGAGCATTTCGGCGTGGTGCCGGATCTGATCGTCTTCGCCAAGGGCGTCAACTCCGGCTACGTGCCAGCGGGCGGGGTGATGATCTCCAAGCCGATCTGCGAGCACTTCGACAACCACTTCTTCCCCGGCGGGCTGACCTACTCCGGCCACCCGCTGGCCATGGCCGCCATCGTCGCCACCCTGGATGCGATGGCCGAGGAAGGCATGGTGGAGAATGCCCGGGACATTGGCGCCCAGGTGCTCGGCCCAGGCCTGAAGAAGCTGGCCGAGCGCTACCCGATGATCGGCGAAGCGCGTGGTATTGGCCTGTTCTGGGCGCTGGAGTTCGTCAGCGACGTGCAGAAGAAGACGCCGATGCCGGCGCCAGTGATGCAGGAAATGAAAGCGGCGCTGACCGCCCGCGGGCTGCTCAGCTTCGTGGTGGAAAACCGCATCCATGTGGTGCCGCCGTGCATCGTCAGCGCCGCGCAGGTGGACGAGGCGCTGGCGATCTTCGACGAGGTGTTCGCCCTGTTCGCACCGCGTTTTGCCTGATAACCATAGCGGCTGAAGCCGCTCCTACAGGGCCAACGAAATTCGGCAAGGCTGCGTAGCACGGGTGCAATCCGGGGACTGCGGTTCCGCCTCAAGCTCCAGCCGCACCACGAATGGCCCCCTCTCCCATTTATGGGAGAGGGCTGGGGAGAGGGTGAGCGGTCGCGAAGCAGCATCGCGCGCCCCCAACAGCATCGCGGCTGAAGCCGCTCCTACAAATCCCGCGGCAGTCGCCGCACTTAGAGCCTGTTCAAAGTCTCGCGAGCTAGAGCCAGGCAATACCGATGGCGGCCCCGCGAATCGAGCGAAGAACGCACTGGGCTCGCATTCGAGTTTACGAGCTGTAAATGAGCATTCTGAC